>Ga0255094_1000068_pt1 | contig 55550 bp, 43 predicted proteins | sample Colum_Law_RepB_8_2_FD_188434 | JGI IMG/M metagenome (GOLD analysis project Ga0255094, IMG submission 188434) | Freshwater microbial communities from Columbia River, Oregon, United States - Colum_Law_RepB_8d | ecosystem: Environmental > Aquatic > Freshwater > River | place: USA: Oregon...
AATTTATGCCGACCGAAAAATGCTGCACCTTATCCCACGATCAGTCATTTTATTAGCCAGGACGGGAATCGAACCCGTACGTCCCTTTACGGGACCCGGGATTTTAAGTCCCGTGCGTCTGCCTGTTTCGCCACCTGGCCGAGCGGAAAATTCCATCGGTCATGACATTGCTGAGCCATGACAACAATCCATCACCACAGTGCAGAGACACTTCAATTCGGGGACGGAAACTCGACTTCCGGGCGAAGAGTATCGAAGATTGCGGAAAGTAAAAACTGAAGCCTGCACATTCTTGCAACGTGCAGGCTTCATTTCGCAGGTTTTGCTGATTTTTCGGGACGAACTCGGCTGTCCGTGCGGCTTTTGGTTCAGGTGATTTCCGCAGATTCAGCCTACGGGATAATCAGGAACAGGCCGACCACCGTAGCGACTTCCACAACAGTCGCTTCTTCGTTGAACGGGATCTGGTAATGCTTCTTTGGAGCGAATTCTCCGGGACGGTAGTAGCCCAGGGAATACTGTTTTGAATGAATCGGATGCAGAGCCATCTGATATGGCAGCCCGACCAGTTGCGTTGCGAAGAGCCCCGTCGATGCAAACGGCTGCACAATCGGATGATACGTGTGACCGTACCGCTCCAGCGATGGATCTTCGAAATACAAAGGGTAGTGATAAAAGTTGGTCGGAGCCCACTGATACACCGTCGGACTGGCCTCACGAGGCTGATACTCCTGAGTGTTCACTCGATCATTGAAGTCCATCGGCAGTTGATCGGGAACAATACCCTTCATCGCATAACTCAGTGTGGGCTGAATTGTGCGGATATCTGTTTTCAAGCGGCTTGCTGGAGCGGTATCTTCGCCTGCGACAACCTCTTCCTGACCTGCCGTCTGCATGACGCCGGATGATGACGAAACTGCGATCGGTGCAGCATCGTAAAAGTCGACCTCCGGAAGAGGCTGTTCTGGCAACGTGATGTTGTTCATCATTCTGTCGTGTGCACTGGCCAGACGCTGCATCGGTGGCTGCTGTGGTCGTCTCTGCCCCGGCTGGGTTCGATTGATCATCTTGCCGGAACGTTCTTCCCACCATTCACCGACGGACCCAGCGGAGGACGATACAATACCGCCGGACAGAACGTAGTCCATCCGAGCAGAGAAGCCTTCATCGACATTCTGAGTTCGGCTATAACGTCGATCAGCCGACGGAGCAACTTGATTCCTTGCATGCTCAGAAATCGCTGGCGCGTTCGTGGATGCTGGTTCCGGTGGCATTTCAGCACCGGCGGGGACAACTCCCTGTCGCTCAGCAAACAGTTGTTCCGGCGGTGCCCCGCCAGCCTGTGTGACTCGATTTCTTGTCGTCTTTCGGACGACCGTCGCTGAGGAGGCCGTTGAGCGTCGCACTCCTTCATCTGCGGTCATCGCTCCGGCAATTTCCGGACGCTGAATAACAGAGGGTGCGGCCCATGATGCGGCCCTTGTGTTATCGGCGACGGCATCCGAAGCCGACATGAACGCCACCATTCCCGCGAGACTTACGCCTCGCAGGAGGTTGTGCATGCCAGAAGCGGTATCAGTCCTTCGGGGCGTGCTCCACAGAATAGTTTGGAGCTTCCTGAGTAATTGCGATGTCATGTGGATGGTTCTCCCTAACCGACGCCGCTGAAATCTCGATAAACCGAGCTTTTTCTCGCAGCTCCGCAGTTGTCCCGACTCCGACATAACCCATGCCGGAACGAAGACCACCGGTAAGCTGGAATATCAGCGGCTGCAAGGCTCCTTTGTAAGGAACGCGACCTTCCACGCCTTCCGGAACCAGTTTGGACTGGTCGCCCGTCGGGACATGTCCCTGCCGGTAACGTTCACTGCTGCCCTTCATCATCGCTCCCAGCGATCCCATTCCTCGGTATCGCTTGAAGCTTCGACCCTGGTAAAGAATCATCTCACCAGGACTTTCATCGACACCCGCCAGAAGACCGCCGACCATCACAGTCCACGCTCCCGCAGCAAGTGCCTTCGTTATATCTCCGCTGAAACGAATTCCTCCGTCAGCGATAATCGGAATACCGGATCCCTTCAAAGCTCTGGCCGCATTTGCGACCGCACTTAATTGGGGGACACCGATGCCCGAAATTATCCGAGTTGTACAAATAGATCCCGGTCCAATCCCGACTTTGACGGCGTCGGCCCCGGCATCTGCCAGAGCTTTTGCACCTTCTTCCGTCGCGATGTTTCCCGCAATCACATCGATCTGGAGCTGACGTTTAATCGCCCGCACCGTCTCGATGACATTCCGAGAATGGCCATGTGCACTATCCACGACCAGTACGTCAACACCTTTTTCAACCAATTGAGCGGCTCGATCGAGATCGAAAACACCGACTGCAGCACCAACCCGCAAACGACCGCGTGAATCTTTTGATGCTCGCGGAAACTGCAGGTTCTTGTCGATGTCACGGATCGTGATCAATCCCTTCAACTGATAATCATCGTCCACGAGCAGCAGTTTCTCGACCTTGTTTTGCAGGAGAATTCTTTCTGCTGCTTCCAGGGTCGTGTCTTCCGGTGCTGTGACCAGATTCTCCTTCGTCATTACTTCGGAAACCGGTCGATCTTTTGACTCCAGAAACCGCAGATCCCGGCGAGTCAGGATGCCCACCAGCTTCCCATTAACCGTGATCGGAACACCGCCGATGTTTCGCTCATCCATCAACCTCACGGCTTCCCCGGCCGGCGTGTCTGGCGGCAATGTGACTGGATCAACGATGACCCCATGTTCACTGCGCTTGACGCGATCCACCTGCATCGCCTGCTGCTCAATGCTCATGTTTTTGTGAATAATGCCGATACCGCCCAATTGGGCCATCGCCACGGCCATGTCACTTTCCGTCACGGTGTCCATCGGACTGCTGACGATCGGCAAACTCAGGCTGATATTGCGAGTCACATGCGAACTGATGTCGACATCCGACGGGATCACTTCGCTGTATCCTGGTTCCAGAAGGACGTCATCAAACGTCAGTCCGCGATAGGCGATGCGATCGTGCATGTTGGGGGCTCCGTGGAAAGTGGGCGTTAGTCAGTAGTCAGATTTGAAATTTCAGATTTGAGATTGGAACGAGAGCTCCGAAATCTCAAATCAGCAGTCCGTTACTCTTCAGGATCAAGTGGCTCGTCAATCGTTTCAACCTGGGCACCCTTCTTCTGAATCGTGGCCAGCAGATGATTCGAAAGGCGAATCAATGTGGGAATATCCATGTTCTCCGCACGATCTTCCGAGGTATGTCCCAGCTCGGAAAGAAGCTGATCGATCTCGGGCTTATCAAGTTGCTGTCGATAAAGTGCCACAAGGACACTCCGGATGAACTTGCGTCTCAGTGTGAAGGCTCGCCGCAGAAAGTCCTGATAAAACCGGCGATCGTGAATCCGATCGGCTTTCTCCTGATCGCGCCAGATGCTGACAATTGCAGAATCGACTTTAGGGCGAGGCCAGAAAACGTTGGGGCCAAGACGACGCAGAATTCGGACTGTTCCCTGCGACTGAATCCAGGCCGACATCGCTCCATATTTTGAATTGCCCGGCTCCGCTTCCATCTTCTCGGCCAGTTCCCACTGAATCGTGCAAACCATGCGCTCCCACGGCAGATCAGACGCGATGATATTCGAGATCACCGGGGTCGCGACGCTGTAAGGAAGATTGGCCACCAGCTTCAGTCGGCCATTTGGAATCGAGGCGACATGATGGCGGATCACGTCACAAATATGCGGATCCAGCGTGTTCTTGTTCTTCAGGATATCGCTGTTGATGAGCGTGACATTGTTGCAGTCCTGAACAGCTTCAGCGGCCAGCGCTGACATGTTCTTGTCAATGTCGATGGAGATGACTCGTCCGGCTTCCTGAGCCAGAAACGCGGTCATGCCACCAGTTCCTGATCCGACTTCCAATGCAACGTCGCGAGGCCCCAACTCGGCGGCTCGCACGGCGAACTCAATCAGATTCACATCGATCAGAAAGTTCTGTCCCAGATCTCCGCGCGGGTTGATGCCGTGCTGCTGGAACAGCGACATCAGGAAGGATCGCGTCTGACGCTGGACTGCTTTCATCGGGGAGGTGGACTTTCCTGATTCAAATCAATGCCGGGAAGAACTTCAGTGTTAGGCCCCATGGAGATGCCAGGAGCCGCGTTAATAATGCCAAGCGAAGAAGCGTTTCCGAATCGACGCTCCAGGAGTTGGTCCACGTACTTGCCCAGAACGTCATTTTCAATGTTGACGACGTCACCCACGGCGACACGACCCAGCGTTGTTACCTGAAGCGTGTGAGGAATCAGGGCGACAGAAAACCGATCATGTGTCACATTCACAACGGTCAGGCTGATGCCATCAACCGCGACGGAGCCCTTGGACACGAGAAGCCGAAGCTGATCTGGTCCCGGTGCAAACCACATGTCAATCCAGTCACCACTGCGAACGATGTCTGTCACCTTCGCGATACCGTCGACATGTCCCTGAACAATATGACCACCCAACCTGGCGTCTGCTCGCAGAGATCGCTCCATGTTGACTCGACTGCCAACTACGAAACGCCCCAGATTGGTCTTCGAAAGTGTTTCAGTGCCCGCTTCGAAATCCAGCATTCCATCGTGAATGGCGACCACCGTCAGGCAGCAACCGCAGATCGAAATACTGTCGCCTAAAGCCGCATCTGTGGCAGCGAAACAAGCGGTGTCCGGTGCAATCGAAAGGCGCAGCCCAACCGGGAGTGAGGCGATTTGCCGGACAGTTCCCTGTCCTTCCACGAGGCCGGTAAACATAGGGCTTGCACTTGTATGCAACGAGAAAACACTGTCTCCAGTGCGGGATGACAACCCGGCGCGGTTCAGAAAACCTGCTACCATCGATCGTTGCGTGGTAATCCTATCAAATCCACGGCCGAATACACCCAACCGCCTCGAACTTTCCCGCCCTTAACACGGGGAAGCACATTTTTCGAGCCGAAATCGTCGTTCATCCACATTCGTGGTGGCATCATTCGGCCCATTTCGGAAAATGCCGGACCGATTTTCGATTGATTGTATCCTGCCCGTGGAATGCCAGTGTCAGCCAGCCCAACGAACAATTCAGAGTCCGACGGAGAGCCGGAGACCATAACCGATCTCTCGGAGCTCTCCTTTGATTTCGAAGACGCAGCGCCCTCAAATCGTCGTCCGGCTTACGGTTCCGCTACCCGCGAGCCGGATCCTGCGGAGTTGAGCGATGAGCTCGAGCTGCTGGATTCCCTGTCTGGACAAATCACCGGGGACGGTCCACCGGAGTTCTACTGCAAACCGCTGGGGCAATTTCTCGGTCCTATGTCACTGGCCGAACTACGAATCATGGCGGAATCCGGCGCACTCGCGGCAGACGATCTCGTCCTCTACGGTGAAACTGGAGAATGGAAACCTGCAGCTTCCTTCGCAAGGCTTGGGGAATCTCTGCATCGTGGATCTTCGATTACCGCCGAGCCCGTCGCCAGCGCTCCTCCGTCTACCCGCAGACTCTTTCAAACGGGATACAAGCCAACGGGCGACTCTGTCGGAGAAGATAACTCGGGGCCAAAGCCATCAATTCCGACGGGACAGTCAGCCCCACCCGCGGAGACTCCACAGAGAACTCCGACACCTGTCGCCGAGTCTGGAAGCGTCACGGCGGATGTAACAGCATCTCCTGCGAGCGATCCTGCTGAGGCATCCGGAGTCGTCGATAACTCTGACGCCACCTCCGAATCGGAAACTGAAACGCAGGCCGCGGATTCTCCACGTCGAAAGAAACCGGCTAAGAAATCACCGGTCGCAAAGAAGGCTGGCAAGAAGTCCGCAGGCAAAAAGAAGCCGGTTAAGAAACGCAACGATGAAGACGATGCAATTCTGAATGACATCTTCAGCGAAGTTTTTGCCGACGATCAGAAAACACAACGCCCGGCGATGCCGCCTGCGGCAAGTTCTCAATCGGACGCTGCTGCTCGAGTGGAACCACCTTCGACCGTGAATGAAATTGCCGCCGCGAAAACCTCTGACACAGCAGCCACCAAATGATGAAGCAACAATAAAGTTTCACGCCTCCCATTGTTGACCCACGAAAGTGCTTGACCCACGAACGTGTTTGACCCACGAACGTGTTTGACCCATGGCTGACGTCTTTTTGTCGTTGCGAGATCAGAACTGACATCTGGTGATCTGATAAAATCAAACTCACTGAGGCACAACGTATGTGTGGCCGCTTCACGCTCAGGACTCCAGCTGCTCAAATGCTGGAGATCTTCAATCTGGTTGAGATGCCAGCGCTGGCGCCACGTTACAATATCGCACCGACTCAATTGGTGATCTGTATTCGAAGCGTTGCCGAGGATCCGAAGTCCCGCGAAGCTGTGCAAATGAAATGGGGCTTAGTCCCGTTCTGGGCGAAGGATATCGCCATCGGTAATCAGATGATTAATGCTCGCGCGGAAACGGTGGCGGAGAAGCCTGCGTTTCGAGCCGCCTTTGCCAAGCGTCGTTGTTTGATCCCGGCCGACGGTTTTCTGGAATGGCAAAAGCTAAGCACGGGCAAGAAGCAGCCGTGGCTGATGGAGATGGCTGAGCAGCAACCTTTCGCGATGGCAGGGCTTTGGGAGTACTGGACTCCGAAAGGCGATTCGTCCGCCAAGCCCGTTGTTTCGTGCTCCATTATTACGACATCCGCGAACGAAGACATGAGCGTTCTTCATGATCGCATGCCGGTGATTCTGCCAATCGAAGCGTGGGCCACATGGCTGAGTCCGACTGCCAATGCGACTCAATGCACCGCACTGCTGAAGTCATTGGAGAACGGCCTGTTGACGAAGACGTGTGTTTCGACGAAGGTGAATCGACCATTTCCGGACAATGCCGAATGTCTGCAGCCCGTTGATCCACCGGAACCGTTGACGAAGCCTATGGCCGAGGAAGGCTAATTTGTTCTGGCTGGCCTCTCGACAGAGCAAGTCGCTCCGAGCGAACGTCTCACCCCGCGCCAACGCTCTACAAAATTGCCAGCGGGTTGCGGCGTGATTCCAGAGTACCTCTTGTTACTCCGACGCGATTCATCGCATTCAGAGATTGCCAGACATGCTCTCCAGTCACCGTGCCATTCAGGAGCTGTCGATACAAAGTCAACAAGCGATGGATCTCTGCCGGAGATTCTCGCAGCAGTTCAATTCGAAAACGACTCACGCCCGCCAGCCTCAGATCCGTGACAACTTCGGCCGAGCTTTGAGCGACCGCGTTGAACAGCGTGTTGCGGCAGCCAACGTCAGCAACCAGAGGATGATCGACTCCTGTGCGATCCCGCAGTTCAACCTGATGCTCATCGCACGGGCGACCGCAATTCGTTTTGTTCGTTCCCGGCGACAGCATCGCACAGAACACGCAATGTTCCATATGAAACATTGGCATGTGTTGATGGACGACAATCTCCAGCCACTGCGAAGGCACCCACTTCACAAGCTCCATCAACTGATCACGATTTAGATCGTACGATGGAGTCAGCCATTGCAGTCCTTGTTGCATCAGAAACGATGCCGTCAGTTCGTTCGTCACATTCAATGAGTAGTCACCAACGACCGGGATCGCGTTATCACGAAAGAACGCAAGTCCGCTCAGATTTCTGATCAGCACGCCATCCGGACGATGCTTGAGCATTACTCGAAACAGGCCCATCTCATCCGGCTTCTGAATACGCGGAGTCGCCAGCAGCAGAGTATGCCCGGAAGCTCTGGCGATCTCAACGGCCTGGCGGTATTCACGAATATCCTGAAAGTCGACGATCAGACGATCCGCAAAAGCCGCAGAGCTTGCTGAGGCTGGCGAACTAGCCGCCATCTGCGTGCATTCTCGCAGCTGGTCCAGTGTTCGGCAGAGAACTGTCAGCAACGGAGTTGCCGAAGACGCAGCATGAGCAGGCAATTCACTGCGCAGGCGATCGATGGCCGAATCGCGACACAGATGAATCTCCGGCATCGGCAGAGACTTATCGAGCTGCTCGATCATCTGCTTGCGAAGTTTCCCCAGCACGCTCAGAGGAACCATCGGGCCGCCGATGATTTCTGCGTCCAGCGAATTCAGTTCGTAAACTGTTCCACCGAGCCGCGAAAGCTGTTCCTGCAGAACTTCCTTCGTGACCGGATGTCGCTGAGCCAACTGCAGAGCATCTTCTGACTGAACCAGACACGTACAGCCATTAGCCGCAAGGCCTTCAATTCGCAGAGGATGACCCACTTCGGCGTGTACTTTGACCTGCACGGCGACTCGACGTTGCGGATCGGCCACATCAAACGTGCGGCGAAGCTGTTGATTCAGCCGAGGATCATCGGTCTTCCAGATTTGCTGCCCAACATACAACTTGCTGAGATCCAGATGACTGCGATCAAAGGTCAGATCAACCTCGCCGCTGTCCACAGGTTCGTGCAGAGCTTGTCGGCCACGAAACACCTGAAAAACTCGTCCGCCCTGTTCGTTACCGCCGAATCGGTCGCCATCAAAGACGACTCCGTCGCCGGCCTGCACGGAATAATCCAGACTGACCGTCACACAGTCGCGAAGCACATTAGAAATTCGCCCCAGCAGGACGCCTCGTTTGGCGGAACTCGTTGCCGGAACCAGCATCTTATGATCGCAACCATTCAGCCAGCCCAGTGAGAATCCTCGGGAAAACGACTGCTCCATCTCGGCGATCTGACGTCGAGTAAACTCGACAGGCCTTCCGGCCATTGCGGTGTCAATGGCTTCGCGATAGTGGCGAGTAATATTGGCGACGTATTCCGGAGTCTTCAGTCGTCCTTCGATTTTGAAGGAGCGAACTCCGGCATCGATGAGTTCGCGAGTCAGCGAAAACGCCGCCAGATCCTGAGGGCTTAGCAAGTATTTCTGATCACCGAAGTCACGCAGTTCGCCATCACATAAGAGTTCATACGGAAGTCGGCAGGCCTGAGCACACTGGCCTCGGTTCGCACTGCGGCCTCCGAGTGATTCGCTGGTCAGGCACTGCCCGGAATAGGCGACGCACAAAGCCCCGTGAATGAACGCTTCAAGTTCAATGGGCGACCGACTATGAATCTGACGGATCTCATCTATCGACAGTTCTCGCGGCAGCACGACACGCTCGATGCCAAGCTGTTCCGCGACCGCGATACATTCCGCGCTCGTCAGAGTCATCTGAGTTGACGCATGAATGGCCAGGTCAGACGTGATCGCTCGAATCATCTTCGCGACGCCAAGGTCCTGAACCAGCACCGCATTCACCGGAGCCAGTGCGAGGCGGCGGATGATGGACTGGAGTCGAGGCAGTTCGTCGGAGAACGCCAGAGTATTGAGAGTCACGTAGCCTTTGACGCCGCGGCGATGCAGGAACTCCATGATCTCACCGATGCGGTTGAGATCAAAGTTTGCGGCACGGGCCCGAGCATTGAAGCCGTCATCCAGACCGAAATAGACAGCGTCCGCTCCATTCTCAACCGCCGCGCGAATGCAATCCCAGTCGCCTGCAGGAGAAAGTAGTTCGGGAGCTTTCATGGTCGGCATGGGCGAGTTGTTGGACATGGGGACCGCAAATAGAAAGCCGAATTGGACGTGGCAAGCATAATCCCGTCGGCGGAGCGACGGGCGTACGGTACACCCGTCGCTCCGCCGACGGGACTTGTCTGGTTTTGCGTCGGATGATACACCCAAATCGCCCCGAGGAGTTTTTGCAATTACAGTGAATGCCGGGAAATCTCAGAAGCTGATGGGGGCGACGTTGTGGAATCGATCCAGGAACAAAATGGCTGACATCGAAATGGGCAGAGAAATCTTGCCGCAATGAAAACGCATTATCCGGCCAACTTCGCCGGTTCTCAATGCGGCAGTTCCTTGTTAACGACATGTTGGGAGATTTGGGAGGTTCTTGTCTTTTTCAGAGCCGAGGCAGGGTCACAAGCCACCTTGAGCCTTCCGGAAGAACCAGAGTAGAGTCCATGCTGAGGGACTCCAGCGTCTAATCGGCGAAAGCGTTGCTTTCGCGTCCAGGCTCTGGCAAGAGCAAGTCCATCGTGCACAGCAAAACGATCCGGAAGCAAAACGATGAATCTTCATTCCCAGAAAAACGTCTCCGCCAAATCTGTTGTGGCCGTGACTATGCTCGCGCTGGGTATTGCCACGCCCGCAATGTTGTCATCCGTTGGGTGCCAGTCGGTTCCTATGACCAACCGCAAACAGCTTCTGGTCACTTCGGTGGAAAAAGAAAATGAGATGGGCCTGACGGCTTATCAGGAAGTGCTGAAATCAGAACCGTTGACGAAGAATGAAAAAGCAACCGAGATGGTTCGTCGAGTCGGCCAGCGAATTGCTGATGCGGCGAATCGTCCAGACTTCAAATGGGAATTTAACGTCATCGAATCCGAGACACAGAATGCGTTCTGCCTGCCGGGCGGAAAGGTGGCCATCTACACCGGCATTCTTCCGGTCTGTCAGAATGAAGCGGGACTGGCCGTCGTAATGTCTCACGAGGTTGCTCATGCGATCGCGCGGCACGGCGGCGAACGCATGACCTACCAGACGGCTCAGAATGCTGGCAAAACACTCGGCAGCTATGTTATGCAGAACCAGGATGCGAAGAAGCAGGAGATGGTCCTGACAGCGTATGGTGTTGCCTCCGAGTATGGCGTGATCCTGCCTTACAGCCGAAAGCACGAACTGGAAGCAGACCATATCGGCGTGCTATTGATGGCGAAAGCGGGTTACGATCCCTCCGAAGCCCCGACGTTCTGGGAACGTTTTTCGGGCAGCAAGCAGGGAGCAGCACCGATGGAGTGGATGTCAACTCATCCGGCCGACGCCACTCGTGCCGCTGCTCTGCGCGAACTGATGCCACAGGCCATGAAGGACTATGAGGGGGCGTCTGTTAAATACGGTCTCGGTGATCCTGTCCCTTAACGAGTTGGCCACTATACTGTCTGAATCGCAGGCGTGAATCTGCAGTCCACTACAAGCCCGCCGGCGCTGAAGTCCCTCTGTGATCATTGGTGATTGCATCAGAGCTGACTTCGTTATGCCCCGCAACCCACACTGTGTGCAGGAGTAAATCCGGCAGCAGGCTGGTCATAACCTGGCTTTTGGTCTGCGCCTTGAGACACGGGCCATGCCCTTTGGGAGCCGTTTGTGAGTCATGACGTTGTGCGTCGCATCATTGCGAATGTTGAAAACGCGGTGCTGGGAAAACAGCAGACCATCAAGCTGTCCGTCGTCGCTCTGTTGGCGGGTGGTCACATTCTGCTGGAAGATGCTCCGGGCCTGGGAAAAACGTCTCTGGCTCGAGCCCTCTCGAAAACCCTGGGCTGCAAGTTTGTCCGCATGCAGTTTACGCCCGACCTGTTGCCAAGCGACATTCTCGGTTCCAGTGTGTACCGTCCCGGTACCAGTGACTTCGAATTCCGTCCGGGCCCAATCTTCACGAATATTCTGCTGGCTGACGAAATCAATCGGACCACGCCCAGAAACCAGAGTGCATTGTTGGAGGCGATGAGCGAACGGCAGGTGTCCGTCGATGGGATTACTCATAAGTTACAGGAACCATTTCTGGTCATCGCGACTCAGAATCCCTACGAGTTTGAGGGCACCTATCCACTGCCGGAGAATCAGCTCGATCGATTCATGATGTGCCTGAGTGTGGGTTATCCGGACCGCAAGTCCGAGCTGGAGATTCTGCAGAAGCATCGCACCGGCCAACCTGTTGAGTCTTTAAATGCGGTGACGAATGCCGACGAAGTTTTGCAGCTTCAGAAACAGGTTCAGGCCGTCACCGTGGATACGTCACTGGCCGAATACATGCTGGAGTTGTCTGTCCGGACGCGATCTCACAACGAACTGACACTTGGCGTGAGTACTCGCGGAACTCTGACGTTGTATCGAGCTGCTCAGGCGGTGGCGTTTTGCGAGGGACGCAATTACGTGATTCCCGATGATATCAAGCAGATTGTCATCCCCGTGCTGGCTCATAGAATTGTGTGTCGCGGCATCCTGAAGGAAGGCCATCGCCAACGAGCCTCTCAGGTTCTCAAGACTCTGTTGGACAGCGTGTCGGTTCCGTCGTAAGCCACTTGTCTTTCAGCGGCATCCATCAAGCTGTTCAACTCTATTCCAAATACAGACAGCCGTTACTGGCCAGTAGAAGCTGGCAGAAATCGGCCCAGGCTTTGTGCTGACTGTCGGAAGACTCGGCATAAAGTTCCTGCTGCTGCTTGATAAAAGCCAGCGATTCCGCAGCGATGTCGTCTTCACATGGAGAGCCCGTCGCCAGTACAAACGCCAGCTTGATGCGGTCCTCATCCAAGATCATTGGGTCGCTCAAAATTCGCTTCGCAAAATTGTGACCTCGGCGAACGGCGAATTCTGAATTCAACAGCGTCAGCGACTGCAGAGGCATTGTCGTTACCGGGCGGCGAGTACAATTCACCACCATCATCGGGGCATCGAAAACATTCAGCAGACTCAACCCCTGACTGCGTCGTTGTTGCAGATAAATCGAACGACGAAACGCCCCGGGATTGTTTTCTGGAACCAGTACTTCAGCAGCTCCGTTTCGAGTTGTCGCGACGTACGGGCCAGCCAGCGACATATCAAGATCGCCACTGATGGCCAGCTGCGAATCTCGCACGGCCTCCGCGTCCAGGCGACGAATCGGAAATCTCCACAGTAGCTTGTTATACGGATCAGCCGAAGTCCCGTCGTTATTCGCAAAGCTGGTTTGCTGAAATACGGCCGACTGCAGAATCAAACGATGCAGTGATTTCAGACTCCATCCGGAGCGAATGTATTCCTGAGCGAGCCAGTCGAGCAGTGCAGGATGGGTCGGCTCCGCACCGCTCATGCCGAGATTCTCCGGAGTGCTGACCAGACCAGTGCCGAAGTATTGCTGCCAGACTCGATTGACCTGCACACGAGCCATCAATGAGGCTGCTCGAGAACCAGGCTTCGTCACCCAGTTGGCCCAGGCGAGACGACGGCCTGACGAAGGAAATCCGTTCAAGGGGGCAGTGATCTCCAACGGATTGTTTTCATCATTCAAAGCTGAGACCGGCGCAGGCGCTACTTTGTCTTTGGGGTGAGAGTATTCGCCGCGATCAAGCAGAAATACGTCGGGCGGAGAAGGCTCCGTATCAGTCTGCCAGGCAATGCGACCGGGTTCCTGTGCCTGCAGTTTGGGGATCTCATCGGCGACGGTTTTGATTTCATCCTGCCGCTTTTTGAGTTCTGCCTGGAACTGCACCACTGCAGGAGCACTCGGTGATAGAGAATCGACGGCGAACGACGCTTCGACCAGCACGTTGTCGACCTGAAAACTGCGATTGCAGCATAGACCAAATGCAAAGCAACCATTTGGAAGATCTGCTTCGGCAAGCTCTATGGTCTTGCCTTCCGGGAGACCATCAACAAGATGTTGCAGTTGAAACTTGTGATTCGCTCCATGCGTGATGCGGACACCATATGACTTCCCGGCCACATACCCTGCGCTGCCGATATTTCCGGCGTGAGTCGAAGACGGGCCGGGATAATCAACATGCACGGAAGCTCCGCCGGCGGGGTTGCCGTCGATCAGAATATTGCCGCCGGCAACAGTGCTGTTATTGTTGAAATCGTGCAGAGCGATCCCGTAGGCAATTCGCTCGGCCGGCTTCTCGTCGTCTCGCACCTTTGTGTCCACCAGCGAAAAGGTCACCTGAATCCACTGACCTTCAACGTCTGGTGTCCAATCGAACGTTTGCTTCGTCGCCAGCCATTTATCGCCAGTCGCGCCACCTTCGGCGATCTGTAGCAGACCGTTGGAGCTCAAGGCGGCCGGTAGAGGCTGATCATTCAGATTCGCTGGAGCGGCTGTTAGCAGATTGACCGTGGAGACTCCGGCCGGGCCATCGTCGCCCGTAATCGTGGAGCTCCAGTTTTCATTCAGCCGATCGCCGATGGAAAAATCATCCGAGAATCTAACAAGCTCCGGCAGACGATTCTTCGTCGACCAGTCGCGCAGATCATTCTGCAGAACAGTGAGCCGTTCTTTGGCGTCAGTAATTTGCTTCTCCCATGCGTCGTAAACACCGGGGAGATTTGCGTAGACAATTCGCTGGTTGGGTTTCACCCATTTCTCGTGGTTGAATGTCGGGAATAACACAGACTGAAACTGGTAGAAATCTTTCTGCGTCAATGGCTCAAACTTATGGTCGTGACACTTGGCACATTGAAACGTGAGGCCCAGCAGGGACGATGCGATGATTTGCTGAGAAGACTCCAGAGCTGTGTAGCGGTCGATGCGAACTTCGTCCGGATTGCCATCGCTTTCGCCGGTGCCATCCTGTCCATTTCGCAGGTAGTGAGTTGCGATAAGCTGGTCGATCATCTCGGGGGTAGCGGCTTTGCGATGTTTCTCAGGATCGAATCCGGACAATTCATCGCCCGCAATTTGCTCACGAATAAACTGATCAAACGGCTTGTCCGCGTTGATCGATCGGACGACGTAGTCACGATACTTCCACGCCAGCGGCCGATCAGAGTCGGCATTAAAGTAGCCGTTGGAGTCTGCGTAGCCGGCGGCATCAAGCCAATGTCGTCCCCAACGAACACCGTACTGCTCGGAGCTCAGGTAGCGTTCAACCATATTGTTAAACGCTTCGGCGGATTCGTCGGCGAGGAAAGTGTCGATCTCTATGGGAGTCGGCGGCAATCCCGTCAGGATAAAACTTACGCGACGAATCAAGGTGCGTCGATTGGCAGCAGGACTGATTCGGAGACCAACCCTTTCCAGTTCGAACTGAATGAATTGATCGATCGGGGTGCGACAAATGTCCGACTGCTTGACCTGTGGAGGCTCTGCAGGCTGCAACCGAGTAAACGCCCAGTGCTCATCCCGCTTCATGAATTCGGCTTCAGCCTCGTTCGCTGGAAGTCCCGGGGCCCCGTCAGCAATCCAGCGTTCCAGAATCTGCTTTTCAGAGTCTGAAAGAGGATTCTCCGGGGGCATTTCATTCTTCTGCACTCGAGTCAGAAGTGAGCTTGTCTCCGCATGTCCCGGGATCACCACCGCACCGGATTCACCTCCCTGAAAGATTCTTACTGCCGAATGCAGTTGCAGGCCTGCTTCCTTCTTAGAAACTCCGTGGCACTTAATACAGTGACGTTTCAGCAGCGGCATGACTTCAGATTTAAACGATTCGTCGCGTGAACGATCTTGCTTTGTGAACTGCTCGGATGACTTACCACTCTGAGATTGCTCATCCGCCAATGCCTCGCCACCACACAGCATCAGAAACAAGAGGCCGAGAATGCTCATAGGAGCTCCGGAAGGCGGGAAGGACGAAATCGTATACGGCAGGGCCGCCAAGGATACCAGGGACGTCGTCATTCGCAAATGGAAAGGCGGTCTGCAGGATTTCTGAATCATGCCGTTGGTCCATGGCCGCATAAACCTCGAGGCCAATTTGGATCGGCTTCTAGATCAATAGCGTATAGTGCCACACATATGAAATATCGCCCTTTTTAGTCCATTGATGTTACGTTGCGCACCTTGTTCAGACAGTTGCCCGGGCCGACGATCGGGACTTGCGGCGAGCTGCGGGGAAGTCCTGCCGGGATTGGGGAAGGCTGGCCTCATTGCGAGAACGCTTCCGAAAATTCCTGATGAAGTGCACCCAAGTTCCAGCAGTACATTCGAGGCGTTCCAGAATCGGAGGAGACCCAGCCCGAATCGCTTCCACCTTATTCTTTGCGAATGTGCCGGCCCGTCTAGTCAGGCAGCCTCAGATACTGATCCAGAATCATTGGGAGGCAACCTTTGTTGGTGGAGCGGCAAGTCGTCTGTTTCTCTCGAACCTGTTTTCGTGCTGGAACCTGTGCAGGGAGAGCCCGCCCGCTTGCTTCCTGTGCTCGATGCGAACATCCTGGGCGTCCGTAGTCGAAACGTTCACAGCGGACGCTCGATTCTCGATCCGCTTCTTTAAGCTTATGATGCGTCAATACAGGTGGGTGGCACGGTTTTCTGCACAATGCAGGGGGCAGGTTTAACTTGCGTAAGGTCGGTTGGCGTATGCTTCGGCGGATGGGCCCATGACTCGTGGCCCCATGAATCGCGAAGCAGCGATGACTTATTGTCAGCGAAGTAAACTGCGCAAAGTTTGAGGTTCTCATCTCGGCTTTGCGACAGCCCGTAAATATCAATGATTCGCAAGTGCCAGCGAGGATCTGGTTGCTGGAGGCTTTTAAAAACCGTATTCTTTGCTGACTGTTGCGTTTAACATCTTTGGCTCATGCGAATGCATCCCTGTCAATGCGTCACGCCAGTTCATTACTTTCCTGAAAGAAATTGATCGTGTTCAATCCATTAATTCGATTGCTTACAGTCGGACTCGCAATTTCAGCAGCAACCGCGGACGCCTCTGATTTTCCAACCCTTGTTTCGAAAGTACCACGGGGGTCAAACTCACTGGTGCTGATTGATGTCGACGCCGTTCTGGCATCTCCCATCGCGAAGGCGAATGGCTGGGCTCGTCGATTTAACGACGGCAACGCAGATCGTCCGCTGTACCTTCCTCCCGAAGCTGATAAGGTCGCAATTGCTGCCCAGCTGGATCTTGTTCGAGGATGTGCAAAGAACTGGGAAGTCGCTGTAATGGGCATGAAAGAGCCTTTCTCGATGAGCTTGATCGCTCGGGCCGAAGGTGGATATGCCGATGAAATTCAGGGGGTGAAGGCAGCATGGGTTCCAAGCGACGCGTACTTCATTGAACTTGACCCACAAACACTTGGACTCATGGCTCCGGCGGATCGACAGTCAATAGCGCGCTGGGCTGAAAATGGCAAGACCACACAGCCTGGAATGGTCTCCGATTACCTTGCAGCATTGACGACTTCCGCCGGCAACGGTGCGCAAGTGGTAATGGCCATTGATGCGGCTGACGCCATCCAACCTCATCGAGTTCGTGCCAGGCTGGAAGCCTCAAAGGCCGCGACCAGTCAGAACCTGGATTCAACTGTCGAGCTGATCAGTAGTCTGAAGGGGCTGGTGTTTCAAATCACGTTTGACACGAAGGCTCAGGCCGTTGCAAGAATTGACTTCGATGTGCCAGTTTCGCTGAAGGAAGATGTCGCCAAAGGCCTTGTCCTGGCCGCGATGGAGAATCTGCAGTTTTCTCTGCCAGGGACTGAAAAATGGACCTGCTCAGTCAAAGGGAACTCGATCATTATGGCCGGCGAACTGGACAATGATGCTCTGCGTCGTGTCTTTACGCTGATGGAACTACCAACAACAAAATTCAGCAGTTTGAAGGACGAAAACATTGAGGACAGTTCTCAGGCGACCATAGCGAAGTGTTCGCAAGCTTATTTTCACGCCGTTGATTCGATGGTCATTGATCTGAAAAAGCGAACCAAGGTCAATTCCGGAGGCGATGCTGGCTGGATTGATCGATACGCTGCGAAGATTGACCGACTTCCAGTCCTGCATGTGGACGAGGAGTTGCTGACGTATGGTGAGAAACTCACAGAAACTCTGCGAATCATTTCTGGCTCCCGCAAAATGAGCAATATGCAGGGGGCTTCTGCAGAACGCGTCGCTGTCGGTGAAGCGGGAATATCATATGACGACGGTTATGGTTACCGAGCGTACAACTATACCAGCCCCCGGGTCGCTGAGACAAATGCGGGGAACATCAGAGCGGACGCTATTTCCAGTGGAACAAGCGTAAAGCTTCAGGGCTGGACTCTCATTGACAATGCTACGCTGGAAATTCGAAAAGCAATGACACAGAAGTACAATATGGAATTCTGAAGTACTGGCGTGACGTAAAACCTGCGGCGATCTGCAGTAAGGGTTTCAAACGCGAGGGCCATCTACCTGTTTTTGACTACGATTGATGGTGTCGGGATCTCCATGTCATGTTCTCCATTTGCTGTATCGTAGTACGTCGAGCCAGCACGCTCCGGCGGTTGTTGCAAAGCAATGCTACGATTAGCAACTTGAGCCAGGTTATGGATGGCTCTGAACTCCACCCTCAGGACTGTTGAGAAACGGTGTGTGCTTCAATTGTGCCACTCAATCTGACATACTCAGAAGGCTGTCTATTGATTCATCCAGCCGAAAGGCGATAGCAGGCTGCTGATTTGTTACCAACTCGAAGTGCAAGCGAGGCAAATCCATGGAATTCCTTGCTGGCCCGTTGGGTTGGTATCTGAAGCTTCGTAAAAAGCGACTAGATCAACAACCCGCTAGTCCCGGTTGGTTGCCACAGAAGTGTGGGGATCTTTAATTGGGTCTAGCACCTATCGGTTAATACATCGTCTGAGTCAAGAAATCAGCCGAGGCCGGAGCGGGTTTTCCTGTTGGAAGAACAGAGTACAAAGGTTCGCTGTGTCAGATACCAAGGTTACGACCAAGTCAGAGTCACTGCCGGTGATCGGGCAGTCTATTCCTTATGATCGATTTCTGGACTGCGTGCACTGCGGCCTTTGTACGGCGTCGTGTCCAACGTATGTCGAAACGAGCGATGAAAATGACAGCCCGCGAGGACGCATTTATCTGATGCGATCCGTGATCGATGGACGGCTCGATCTGACCGACAAAGTGCGGCATCATCTGGATCTGTGTCTGGACTGTCGCAGTTGCGAAACGGCTTGTCCGAGCGGTGTTCAATACGGTCGACTGATTGAACCTTTTCGAGTTGAGATGCATCAAATGTCGGCCGCCGGAACTTCCGGTGCCACGAAGGCTGGTCAGCCGCAGGTGGCTCATAAGCCCGATTGGTTTCATCGCTGGATTATGTACGGTCTGTTCCCCGATCGTAACCGCATGAAACTCGCACTGACTCCAGCACGTTGGATGCAGCGATTGGGGCTGGATCGATTCATGGACAAGGTAGGGTTGAATAAACTTCTGCCGGAGCGGCTGCAGAGAATGCAGTCGCAATTGCCAACGCTGAAGGCTCCTCTGCCCGAGCTGCCCGAATTCCTGCAGGCTCAGGGGCCTCGCCGTGCCCGAGTCGCTTTGTTCATTGGCTGCGTAGCGGACGCGATGTTTCGCCATGTGCACTGGGCCACAGCGAGAGTTCTTCAGGCCAATGGTTGTGACGTTGTGATTCCGCGAAGTCAGGGCTGCTGCGGAGCAATTCATTATCACAGCGGTGCTTCGGAGCCGGCTCTGGGGCTGATGAAACAGAACATGGCCGCGTTTGAAGATAAGACGCTGGATGCCATCATTGTCAACGTGGCTGGCTGCGGGGCGATGCTGAAGGACTACAGTCATATTGCTGAGGAACTCAATCATCCGCAGGGGACTCAGGCCGAGTTGACTCATGATCAGAATTCACCCGAAGCGAAATTCAGTCATCGCATCAAAGACATCAGTGAATTCCTGATGACGCTCGGTCCTGTCAAGCCTGAAGGACGTGTCGAGGCGGTAGTGGCCTATCAGGATGCGTGCCATCTTCAGCATGCTCAAAAGATTCGCCAGCAGCCTCGGGATCTGCTGAAGCTCATTCCGGGAATTACCGTTCGAGCGATCGCGGAGCCGGAACTTTGCTGTGGAGCGGCCGGCAGCTACAACCTGACTCAGCCGGAAATGGCTGATCGGCTTGGGCAGCGAAAAGTACAGTGCCTCCTCGATGTGCAACCTGATTTGGTCGTTTCCGGAAACGCGGGCTGCTCACTGCAATTGCAGGCACAGCTTAAGAAAAGCGGGAAGTCGGTGCCGGTCGTTCATCCGATGGAGTTACTGGATCTGAGCTATCGATCTGGCAAACTGAGCGAACTTTAATACGTCTTTCTCGGAGGTGACTCGGCGAAAAGCACCACCGCTTCGTTCGATGAGCCCGAATATTTCCGGAAAACCTTCCTTCGGCGACAGGTTTCACAGAATCTGGATTAGGCAAGCGGGGTTCATACCACACGGCTCGGGGATGTTTCCTCGCTTTTGGGCCACAGCCTCTTTAATTTGGAGCACCCTCTCATGATGACGACTCGGTTTCTGCGTCAGGTCACGGTTTTCGGCCTGATTGCAATGTTGACGATGACTTCGATTCAAGCCCAGGAAGGTGGCGGACGCCAGCGCGGTGGACGAGGAGGCTTTGGTGGCGGTCCCGGCGGACCGTTCGGTGGACCTCGCCTTGACCGTGCTGCTCTGTTGCGAATCGATAAAGTCCGACAGGAACTGAAGATCGAGGAAGCTCAGGCGGCCACGATTGATGCGGCTCTTGATGCCTACAACGAACAGCGAAACGCTAGTCCTCGCCCAGACCGTGAGGCTTACGATAAATTGTCCGAGGAAGAGAAAGCCGCTTACCGTGAAAAGTCCGAAAAGGAACGCGCGGAGCTGAGCAAGAAAACGGATGAAATCCTGGAAGCTCTTCTGGAAGTTCCGCAGGTCAAGCGGCTGGACGAGGTTACCGTTCAGGCTCGTCTTTCAATGTCAGCGATGATGACTTTGAAGGCCGATGACATGAAGAGCAAATTGATGATTACTGACGAGCAAATTGCCAAGCTCGACGAAGCTCAGAAAGTTGCTGACGAAGAACGCCAGAAAGCAATGCAGGAGGCGTTTGCTGGAGCGGGTGGTCAGGGTCAAGGTGGGGATCGCGAAGCCATGCGAGCCAGGATGACGGAGATTATGACTGCCCTCCAAAAGAAGTCGACGGATGCTGCGATTGCAGTGCTGACTGACGAACAAAAAATGGCACTGGACGGGATGAAGGGAGCAGCCTTCGAATTGACCATGCGAGACTTCTTCGGCGGTCGTGGATTTGGCCCTCCAGGTGGCGGCCGAGGTGGTCGTCCTCCATCAGAATAGGCTGTTCTGCGAACACAATTGAACACAATTAAAGAGGGGCAGCGGGCAGGAATCCGTTGCCCCTTTTTTCGTTGCCCCTTTTTTCGTTGCCAGTTACAGCAGAGAGAAACAGCTCAGAAAATTTTCAGAACTGGTATCGCAGATTGCTCAGGGGGCTGAATCGACGATTGTTCCGAATGCCTGAGGGCAAGAATGCACGCTTCGTGCGATCTGACACAATGATCCTTACAGAAGGTGAGACGGCATTTTTGATGCCCTTCCCGCTTTGAGGAATATTGCGTCCTCTCGATCCCAATGGCACGGCCAGATGTGCTTGACAGGGCCGCAACAGACGGTCACCCTCATGGAGATTCGACGCTTGAGTTCATAAAAAGGGATCTTGTATGTCTGCGATTCGCTGCTTCACCATTCCTCTGCTTTGTTTTTCGTCGTTGGTTTCCTCCGCATTCGGCCAGGACTCCATCGAATTCAACCGCGATATCAGGCCGATCCTGAACGATGCGTGCTTTGCCTGCCATGGCCCGGACAGCGCCTCGCGAAAAGGCGAACTGCGGTTAGATCAGCGCGACGCGGCTGTTGAAAAAGCAGCGATCGTGGAAGGGAAACCGGAAGAGAGCGAAATGATTCGCCGAATCCTGTCAGACGATCCGGAAGAGATCATGCCTCCACCGGAACTCAAAAAGACGCTCAGCTTGGAACAGAAAAAGCTGCTGGCAGACTGGATCAAATCCGGTGCACAGTACCAGCAACACTGGTCGTATATTGCCCCTGTTCGGCCAGCAGTGCCGACGGTTCCGGACGCCGTTAAAGCCAGCCACGGCAGTTGGCCAAAGAATCCGATCGACAATTTTGTGCTGAGCAAACTGGTGGCCAACGGATTGACGCCCGCAGAAGAAGCCGATCGTCACACACTGGCTCGCCGTGCCAGTTTTGACATCACCGGACTGCCACCGAAATGGGAACAGGTCGAAGCTTTCGTCAATGATAAGTCAGAGGATGCTTACGAGAAGTACGTCGACATGCTGCTGACATCGCCGCAGTGGGGCGAACATCGAGGACGCTATTGGCTGGACTATGCTCGCTACGCGGACACTCACGGAATTCACTTCGATAACTATCGTGAAATGTGGGCGTACCGTGACTGGGTGATCAAGGCGTTCAACCAAAACATGCCCTACGATCAGTTTACGATCGAAAATCTTGCCGGCGACTTGCTGCCCAACGCGACGCTCGATCAAAAGATCGCCTCAGGCTTCAATCGCTGCAACATGACGACGAACGAAGGTGGCATTATCGACGAGGAGTACGCAGTGCTCTACACACGCGATCGAACAGAAACCGTTTCAGCCGTCTGGATGGGACTGACCGCTGGCTGCGCAACTTGCCACAGCCACAAGTTTGATGAGTTGAGTCAGAAAGAGTTCTATGAGATGTCTGCGTTCTTCAACAACACGACGCAGGCAGTTCGAGACGGAAACATCAAGGACACACCGCCGATCATCCCGGTGCCGCTCGAAGCTGACCGGGCTCGGTTCACCGAGTTGCCTCCGCTAGTCGCCTCCGCTCGTGCGGCTGTCGAAGAACGTCGCGCGGGAGCACGGCCGGAGTTCAATGCATGGATCACAACAGCGAAACCTGAAACGCTGGGAGAACCCGTCTCTTCAGAAGGGCTACATTTCCTCGCAGGCCTCAATGAAGGCGACGGAAAACTATTGCACTACAGTCTGGACGGCAATGCGGCTGAAGTGTCATTGAATGATTCTGCCAAATGGCAGGATGGACCCAATGGGAAAGCTCTTCAAGTTCAAGGTGCCGCCTGCGATGTGGCAACGGTTGGTGACTTTGAAGCCGATCAGCCGTTCTCCTGCGCAGCATGGGTTAACGTGCCAGCTAATGATGGCGGCGGAGCGATGGCGGCTCGCATGGAAGCTGGACCAGGCTATCGAGGCTGGGACTTCTGGATGCAGCAGCGACGCATCGGCATGCATATCGTCAACGCCTGGCCGGACAAAGCGCTGAAGGTTGTTAGTAAAGCTCAGATCCCGGCCAACGAATGGGTTCATGTGGCAGTGACCTATGACGGCAGCCGAAAAGCCTCCGGTCTGCAGGTTTATATCAATGGAGCTGTGCAGGACAAGAACATCGAGAACGACAAGCTGGATGGATCCACGATTCGCACTGAAACGCCATGGCGTATCGGCCAGCGAGCGGGCAGCGAAGCCTTCACAGGTACTCTACAGTATCTACGAATTCAGAAGCGTGTTCTGACGGCTGCTGAGATTGATTCGATGGCAAAACTCAGCCGCTTTCAGGCGACACTGGTGAAAGCCGCGGATCAGAGATCTGAGCAGGAAGTGAATGATCTTTACGCATTCTGGCTGAAGAAATTAGACGCTCCGTTCGGAGAAACGTCGGCTGCTCTGGCCGCTTTGGAGAAAGAAGAAGCCGACATCCGAGCACGCGGCACGATCGCTCATGTAATGAATGAGCGAACTGAACCGGCCACGGCTTATGTACTGTTCCGCGGCGAATACGATCAGCGACGTGATCAGGTCTTTCCCGCGACTCCAGCAGCGTTTCCCGCATTTCCAGAAGCCGCGCCGAAGAATCGATTAGGTTTTGCTCAATGGTTGCTGCAGCCGGAGCATCCGCTGACGACTCGAGTCACCGCGAACCGACTCTGGCAGGAAGTTTTCGGTATGGGGATTGTCCGTACCACGGGAGACCTGGGTGTTTCAGGAGAGCTACCTGCGAATCAGGAACTGCTGGACTGGCTGGCGGTCGAGTTTCGCGAGGGCGGCTGGGATGTAAAGAAGTTTGTGAAGCTGATGGTTACGTCAGCCACCTATCGGCAAAGCGCAGCGGTGACGCCGTTGAAACTGGAAACGGATCCTGCAAATCGGTTGATGTCCCGTGGGCCACGTTTCCGAATGGATGCGGAAGTCGTACGTGACAACGCCTTGGCCGTGAGTGGATTGCTGGTTGCAAAGATTGGCGGCCCAAGTGTGCGACCTTATCAGCCGGATGGCGTGTGGGAATCCATCGCAATGATTGGCAGTACAACTCAACGATACACACGTGATTCTGGCGACAATCTTTATCGACGCAGTCTGTACACGTTTATCAAGCGCATGGCACCGCCGGCGTCGCTGGATATTTTCAATTCGCCAAATCGTGAATCATGCTCTGTCCGTCGTGAAAGAACGAATACGCCGATGCAAGCTCTGGTCACAATGAATGATGAGCAGCACGTTGAGGCGGCTCGAAGATTCGCAGAGCATATCCTGAAGAATGGCGGATCTGTCGATGATCAGCGTCTGCAGTTTGCGGCTCACCAATTGCTGTCTCGCGATTTACGAGCTGATGAACTGACGATCCTGACAGACTCACTGGGACAGTTGGCTGCGTTTTATCGAGACCATGCGAAAGAAGCGGGGGAGTTGATTCAAACCGGGGAGTCTGAACCGGATGCATCGTTCGACACTGGCACTCTGGCGGCTTGGACGATGTTGTGTAATGAGATGATGAATCTTGATGAAGTGCTGAACAAATAAGACGATGATTTTCGTAGGGTGTGACAAGTTCGCCCCGGCGAACGCAGGCACACCATTTGGCAGAGAGTTCGAAGCAGGGCTTGATTCCCAGAACCTGGGAGCGGAAACTCGGAGGGCTGACGCCCTGCCGCTCGCCGGATGAAAGTTAAATCAGGAGTATTCGACGATGAATTTATTCGAAGAACCCAAACAGAACATGACTCGGCGATATTTCTTTTCGCAGGGTTCAAATGTTATGGGGACTGCGGCTCTCGCGTCACTGCTGGGCCAGTCAGCCATCGGAGGTGTGGATGCACCGAAGGGCCACGCCGGAGCCATGCCGACTCATTTTCCTGCTAAAGCAAAGCACATTATTTATCTGCATATGGTCGGTGGTCCATCGCAACTGGACCTCTATGACCACAAGCCACAGATGGATGCGTGGTACGATAAAGATCTTCCGGAATCCGTGCGGAACGGTCAGCGACTGACGACGATGACCTCGGGGCAGGCTCGCTTTCCTATTGCACCGTCGAAGTTCAAATTCGAACAGGCGGGCCAGTGTGGTATGTGGGTCACAGAACTTCTGCCGTGGACGAAGAAAGTCGTCGACGACATGACGTTTGTCCGCAGCATGTACACTGAAGCGATCAATCATGAGCCGGCGGTGAGTCTGCTGCAGACCGGCAATCAGGTGACCGGACGGCCGTGTCTGGGTTCGTGGATGTCTTATGGACTCGGATCACTGAACGAGAATCTGCCGGCCTTTGTAGTCATGGTGGCTCGCCCGACCAACACAGAACAGGTTCAGGCGATTTCTGCAAGATTATGGTCGTCAGGTTATTTGCCGGGCGAATACGCGGCGACATCATTTCGCTCGGCCGGTGATCCCATTCTGTTCATCAACAATCCAAACGGCGTAACGCCCGATGTTCGACGAACAACTCTGGATGGAATGAGGCGACTGAATGAGCTGAGTTATCAACAACTGGGCGATCCGGAGATCAATACTCGAATCCAACAATACGAGTTAGCGTTCAGAATGCAGTCGAGTGTTCCCGAACTGACCGATCTGGCGTCAGAGCCGGAGTCCACATTTGAACTCTACGGCGAGGCATCAAAGAAGGGCGGCACTCTGGCTAACACGATGTTGCTGGCTCGAAGAATGGTCGAACGCGGCGTGCGATTTGTGCAGATTTATCACAACAACTGGGACACTCATGCCAATGCGGCCGGACGTCTTCCCGATCAATGCAGAGATCTTGATCAGGCCACTTACGGTCTGATTACAGATCTCAAGCAACGCGGCTTGTTTGACGACACGATTATTATCTGGGGTGGCGAGTTCGGTCGAACGATCTATTCTCAGGGAGGATTGTCCAGAGAGAATTATGGTCGTGACCACCATCCTCGCTGCTTTACAATGTGGATGGCCGGTGGTGGATTCAAGGGTGGCAAGATTTACGGAGAGACGGACGACTTCAGTTACAACATCGTCCGCGATCCGGTTCATATTCGTGACTTCCATGCCACTGTGCTGAACCAGATCGGCTATGACCACCAGCGATTGACGTTCAAGTATCAGGGACTCGATCAGAGACTGACGGGTGTGTTGCCGGCGAAAGTGATTCAGGAGTTGATTACCTGAGTGTCAGCGCTGCTTTTCACTCAAAGGTACATCACGAAATTCGGTATGGCAGGTCACGCAATTCTTCGCGATCCGTTCAAACGACGCGGGGAGTGAATCGGGAACCGGCAACCCTGCCCCGGATTCGCTCCAACTCATCAACGCGGCTTCAAGATCGGCAGCGGCGGATTCTGATTCACGGAGCATGTTCCGAAAGCCTTCGGGCTCTTTGGCAACGCTTTCGGTTCTCAGCAGTTCTGAAAATTTGTCTTTCAGCAACAGAACTTCCTGAACTGGATGAAGGTCGGGGCGAGTCAACGGTGACTTCCATCCGGCCGCTGCTACTGTCTTAACCGAGTCGAAAGTCTGCTCCAGATGTACCATCGACTCAGCCATCGGAGTCAGCTCTGCCGATTCGGGAAAGTCGCATTTCAGGGCGTCAAGAAACGCGTCGTCCACTTTCTGAGCCGACTCTGCGGATTCATAGAGTCCTCGATAATTGGGATTGGTTCCTGCGAGCTTAAGAATTACCGACGACATTGAAGGATCGATAAGCCCTGCCGTCACGCAGGCTACAGCTGCGGCCGCTGGGCTACGATGTTTGCCATGATGGCAGTGAATGTAAATCGGGCCTTCAAAATCTCGCACCGCCTTCGCCAGTTCTTTGCCGCGTTGCTCGGGAATGCCATCGTAAGAATGAGGCAAGTGAACGTATTTCAGACCATGTTTTTTGGCAAGATTCAGATCAGGACTAGCACCATCCACGCTGATGATTGTCTTGATCCCGAGGTTCTGTAATTCCTGAAAAGCTTCTTCGCCATCCGGCTGTCCGCCGGAGATTACTTTTCCGTGAATCTGAATAGCATTGGGAAGATGAGTGGAAGTCAGTCTGCGAGGCAGCGCCAGTTTCTCAGCCTGTTGAGTTCCCTTAACGGGCTCTACCGGCTGTTCTAATCTGTCTGTCTCGCAGACGATTTCGATTTCGGACTCTTTGGATGAAACATCCGCGGCTGACTCAGAGCTTAACTTACGACCATCCGCGCAGCCCATCAACAGTAAGCTGACGATCACAAATTTGCACACAGTAAAAGGCATCGTGTTCATCTTCGTCACATTTCTGGGGCAGACGGAGTCATGTCCAATACCGTTCGCTTTTTGCGACATGTTAGTCGAATTCATCAGGACAACGATCTTTCGAGATGCTCCGTCTCAAAATCTGCGGATTTCACAAGGAGATCAGGGCTTTCTGAGCCAACGTGGGAAGGTCCAGTCCACAATCTTCGAAGTCGCACAGACCTGTCACCCGCTATGGAAGGATGTCTGGGAGACGTAATTTTCGAGAAGCCATCAAATCAGAAATATGGATGAGCCTCTAAAGGCCTGATTTTGTCTCAGAGGTTACTGCAGTTCTCAGTAATCCTGGATTTTGACCGAACGACTGCAAAAGGAGAACGTCCGAGCGCACTGGGGCCAACGCATGGCAACGGATATCTGCCGTTCTGGTCTGCCCCCGCCTTTGAAAAAGGGCGAGAACCTCTGACGCAGAAGAAAGTCGGCGAAAGGCTGGCTGGAAAAGCGCGAGGGTAAAGAGACAGTTTCTCGGCCGCGTTGGCTTTATGATTTCTCCGCTGCCAGCACTGAGGTAAACTGGTGGTCAGACCGGCTCTGCCTGTCGCCCCGTCCCGTCGGCAATTCTGTAGTTCAAGAGATCTTCCATGCATCCCGATAAAGTTGGACCATATCTGATTGATCGCAAGATCGGTGCTGGAGGCATGGGTAACGTCTATCATGGCGTACACGAATTGACGCAGCAGGAAGCCGCTATCAAAGTGTTGCCCGTGGCCATGGCTCGCGAAGATGGCTTCGTGCAGAGATTCTCTCGCGAGATCGACGCTTTAAGGCAGCTTTCCAATCGACACATCGTGCAGTTGTTTCAGGATGGTGAGACAACGGATGGCACGTTTTACTATGCCATGGAGTTTGTCGACGGGCACACTTTGACGGCCGAGATTACGAATCGCAAGAAGCTGCCGTGGAAAGAGGTCATTGAGTATTCGATGCAGATCGCAGCCGCGCTGAAGGCTGCTCACGATGCGGGAATCGTGCACCGTGACCTGAAGCCAAGCAATCTGATGTTGACGAATGATCGAGTCATCAAATTGACTGACTTCGGAGTCGCCAGTTTATTTGCTTCCGCTCGACTGACTCGCACAGGAGGCGTTGTTGGCACGGCCGAATACATGTCACCGGAACAAGCGAGGGGGCAAAAAGCCAGTCGGCGCAGTGACCTGTATTCGCTGGGTGCTGTTATGTATGTCATGCTGACCGGACGCCCTCCGTTCACCGGCGCCAGCGCGAATGACATTCTGCAGAAGCACCAATTCGGCCAGTTTGATAAGCCCAGTCGCTATGTGGCCGATCTTCCGCGTCTGGTTGAAGAACTGGTGTGTCAGCTTCTCGAGAAGGATCCTGCCAAAAGGCTGCCGGATGCTTTAGTCGTGATGAAGCGACTGGAACAGATCAAACTGCGTCTGGAGATGATGGAGCAGCATCTGGAGTCGGAAACCGTCGAGCGGCCTGGACCTGGCACGACGATCAGGTCAGAAAACGAATCCGCCGAGTGGGACGTGCATCATCCCGGCCCGGCAACAATGGTGCGAAACATGATCCGGGACGATGTGACCTCGTCACTGGTTAAGTCACCGGTCGCAAAATTCTTCGATAACATTTTTGTGCTCATTACTCTCCTGGCCCTGATCATTGTCTTCGGGATCTGGATGAACCGCCGCAGTGTGGCTGATCCGGGCGAACAGCTCGCGAAGGCTCGCGAATTGCTGGCCAGAGAACCCAGTCCCGTCTGGCTGCGTGCACGGGATGAATTTCTACAGCCGCTGCTGGATACAAATGCCCTGCCCAATTCCAAAGAAGAGATTGATGCGCTCATTCTGAAAGCCAATCAATTTGATTTCTGTCGATCTTTGCGAGCAGATCCGGAAAGCAGCAAGGATGAAGCTTCTGAGCTGCAACGTCTGATTCGACGAACCTTTGAGACATTCAGTAATGGTGATCCGGTCGCCGCACGTGAGCAGTTGCAGGCTGTTCGCGAACTGGCCGCGCAGGATTCTCGAAACGAATACTTGTCACAGTTTCTGGTGGAGACGCAGCAGAAGTGGGACAAAGAACCTTTGACAGTCGGCCGCAAGGCACTGTTGGAACGAATTCTGACTGAAGCAGAAGCGATGGCAAAATCCGGTGACCCGGCGAGTGTCGACAGGGCTGTCAAGACCCTGACCGCCGCACGTCAGATTTACTCCAACGACCGAGCAGTCACAGAGGAGTCAGGACGGATTGACGTGTTGCTGAAGCAGCTGCAGCCGACGCCATAGTGTGAAAATCATTTGATCAGCAATCCATTGCGATCGGTTTTGTGCATAAGTCCGCTGATGCTCCCCGGACAGCTCCAGCAATGTGGAAAAACGACCAGACCCGATTGAATCCGGTTCGCGTCCAAGTCACATTGTGATGGTTGCAGAATGTATGGTTCGGGTGAAATGCGTTGGATTGTTCTCCGCAGGCTTATTTTTCAGCCCGAAACTGATCGACTCATTTGAAACTCGGACTCAGCGATGATTGTGAAACTTGGCCCGTGCCGCATGGAATTGGTTCAGGGCGATATAACCCAGCAACACGTCGACGCGATCGTCAATGCCGCCAACAGCAGTCTGGCCGGTGGTGGCGGTGTCGATGGGGCCATACACAATGCGGGTGGTCCAGCCATCATGCAGGAAACAACGCAGAATTATCCTGAGGGTTGCCCCACAGGCAGCGCGGTGATGAGCGGGGCTGGCAATCTTCCGGCCAAGTATATCTTTCATGCCGTTGGACCAGTCTGGAAGGGCGGTCGTCAGGGTGAAGCAGAGCTGCTGGCGTCTGCCTGTCGAGCGTGCCTGAAACTGGCGGTGCAGCATCAGTGTAACAGTATTGCTTTCCCCGCCTTGAGTGCCGGAGCTTATGGGTATCCTCTTGATCTGGCGGCGGCCAATCTGGTGAAGACCACAATGGACTTTGTTCGATGGCATCAGAATCCGACGATGGTTCGATTCGTTCTGTTTGATCAGGGCGCGTTCGGGGCCTTTGCGCGAGCGGTGGAGGAAGTGGTGCCGAAATGATTGAACCATCACTTCGCGAACACGTCGCGTCAGATGGTTACCGTCTGAAGTTTCGCCACTGGGCTCCTGTGAACCCCAGGGGGATTGTGATTGCGTTGCACGGCATTCAGAGTCACTCAGGATGGTATGACTATTCTTCACGTCGTTTGGCCGACGCTGGTTTTGCAGTCTACTTTCCGGATCGCCGTGGCTCGGGCCTGAATGGTTTTCAGCGCGGCCATGCAGCGCATGCGATGCGGTTGGTCAATGATGTGCGAGCCCTTCGCGAGCTGGCCATCAATGAGACTGTCGTTGGCACAGTAAATTCAAATGCTCAATTGCCGATCACGATTCTGGGGATTAGTTGGGGAGGAAAACTGGCAGCAGTCGTCGCGGCATTGTTTCCTCGGGAATTCGATCGCCTCGCGCTGCTGTATCCGGGCATGGTTGCCAGAATCGGGCCAACCTGGTCGCAGCTTTTACGACTCAATCTGGCACGCACGTTTGAAGTCGTGAAGCACCATATTCCTATTCCACTCGACGATCCTGCTCTGTTTACTCAGGACCCTGAATGGCAACAGTTCATCTCTCATGATCCCCTTGCATTGCACACGGTCTCCAGCAGTTTTCTGAATGCGGGCCGAGAACTGGATCGCGAGCTAACAACCCACTGTGCGAAGATTCTGCAACCAACGTTGTTGCTGCTGGCCGAGAACGACAGCATTATCGATAACGTTGCGGTTCGCCAGAAAGTTAACCGGTTCGGTACTCACCAACTCACAACACAGGTCTATCCAGGTGCTCGACATACACTGGAGTTTGAGCCGAATCGAGACGTCGTCGTGGATGATCTGATCGCCTGGCTTTCAACACCTTGAGGATTCCGATTAACATCGAAATCACGCGAATCAATTTTCTGTTTGCGGTGTTGGTTCTGAACGTCGAATTCTGACACCGTCGGGCTGAATCGATTCGACCGTGAGTTTTTCAGAAACAGAAGTTCCTCGGTAAACAATGTCGTCATTCAGGACGGCTGCCTGCCTTCCAGTGGAGCTCGAATAAAAAAGCTTTATGGTCGACTTGCTGATCAGCTCAGCGGCATGAGAAATCTCATCAGTGGCAGGTTCGGTGATGGCCATTGTGAGTGTGTCAGGTTCAGAAGAATTCGCGGAATGAACCATCACAACGGTTGTACAGAACGGGCTTCTGCTGGCGATCTCCTGAAGCTTCTCCTCGTCAATCTCCATCAGAGGTCGGATGCGGGCGGTAGCAGCCGCCAGGCCGACACTTTCGCTCTGATTGCCGGGAGTTGATAGCTTTTGTTCCTGATCCAGCAACGCATTGGAATGATCTGACGCCGCCGTATCGGGCGATGCGACAATGGGTGCTTCCGTTGCCGACACGTCTGTATTCTTTGATCGTGTCTTTTCCGATCCGCCTGGCATAACCAGGTACAGGACGATGACCAGCACCGCAATCACAACTGCGTTCGATGTACTCAGCTTTCCCTTATGAAGCTTCATTGCAGGTCTCCGGCTTCGGACTGAGCCATCATCCTTGGGAATGACGAGAATATTCCGATCGTGAGATTAACCTGAAGCTGCTCGCTGCCCATCTCCGGGGCCGCAATTCGCACTTCATCTACACTGCAGAATCGAGACGTCCCCTTCACACTGTAGAGAAACTGACAAAGCTCAGACCAGTTGCAGATAGCCGAAATCCTGACGGGGACTTTCTCAAACCGCTGATCAGATTGAGCTCTACCCGGCTGAAACTCCAGAATTTCCATCCCGGCTTTTTCCACCTGATGCGCCAGACCTTCCAGAAAGGCATGGTCGTCGCCCTTGTACGGAATCTTTTCCCGCCACGACTGCAGATCCTTATTGAGAACATTCTCTGTGGATTGCAGTAGTTGAAGACGCTGCCTGAGAACCTCAGACTGGCTGACGAGCGATTGTCGCTGATTCAATGTGGCATTTAAGTCCGCTCGCACCGCAGCGGTTCTGGCGATTGAGGCAAAGTACTGGATTCCACCGAACAGCAGACAAACAAACGCTGCGACGACATGACAGCGGAATCGATAACGCGAAAAGCTTTGGCTGCTGTAATTCATCAGTGCTGCTCCTCTCGAACGCACTCCACCACAAATTCGCGTTGCAGAAGTCCGCCGCCGCCCGATGGCTGCGAAGACTTCAACGCGACGCTATGAAATCCTCCGCTGGCACGCAGAGAATTCATAAAGCGGGCCACTGAGATATCTGAAACAGCAAGACCATTGACATGCATAACGGTTTTGAAACGTTTCGGTGATGGTTCGGCAGCTGAAGCTTGAGCAGTGGTCGGGATCGCGGCGTCAGTGGTTTCTGTGTTCTCTTCAAGGTTGAAAAGGTCAAAGCGTGAAACGGCCAATTGATCGCCAATATCAGTCGCTGATCCACTGACAACATTAAGCAGTTTCAGCGGATCTTCGGCCTGCTGCAGAGCATTCATTTCTCTGATCTCTGCCTTCAATGCCTCAGTTCGTTTTTCTGAATCAGAGAGTAACAACATAGACTGCTCGGCAGCCTCAACCTGAGGTTGCAGTTGATCTGCGGCAGCTCTGACAATTGAGCATTGTTTCCAATCGTAATGGGTAATCCCGGCGATTCCGGCCGTAACGGTCAACAGCACCGGCGTCCAGCAGCGAATGACTCGAATTCGGATCGAACGCTTTCGCAGGTTATCGGGGAGAAGATTGATTGAAACACTCATGCGTCGATCTCCCAGGCAGAAAGAGCCGCAGCGACGGCGTATTCCGGGCTGCAACCAGCCCCAGGGCTCGTGGGAAGATTCCAGAGTTGAACCTCATTAACCAATTCGTGGCTCAGAGACTCTTTCAGTTCCGGGATGATGGAACCGGGCCCCATGATCACGAAAGCGGAAGGAGTCATTCGTAATCCGGGACGGCGAGCAAAGGTGAGACTTCGCGAGATTTCATCACACATCGGCAGGCACCAGTCCTGAACAGCTTCCTCAATCCGAGTTCGGACGAATCGAGACGTTTGGACTGGAAGTCCCTGATGAAGTCCACGAATCAGACGCATCGTCTCAGCAGGCTGCAGTTGCAAAGCATTTGAAAGCCGTGCCAAAAACTCGCAGAGTCCGCCAATACGCGGAACTCGAGCCAACACCGGGACGCCATTTTGAACCAGAATCAGCAGGCAGGTCTTCCAGCCAATATGAATACACATCTGTTGAGATGCGTTTGTGGTAGGCTCGTTAACACCATTGGAGTCCACCATCATTGCCATCGCACGTGCGCAGGCTGTGGGAAGTCCGTCGATACCCTCGACCAAAAACCCTGCTTTCTGGAAACGTGAAACCGTGCTGCTGACAACATCACGGTCCGTGCATAGCGAGCAAACACTGGTCATGTTTTCACGCTGGGCGACCCCTGACGGAAGCGTCCAAAAATCAAAGACGGCGTTCTGCGGCACAAGTCCTTCCACTTCGTTGCGAACCATCATCTCCAGTTCCGCAGGACTTGCGGCAGGAAACTCAAGCACACGAAGATCACAGACTTCCATCGGCAATACACTGGCCATAGCTGCGCCACGAAACCCGGCGGCAGCAAGCAGGAGGTCGGTGCTCTGAAAAGGAGCGAAACCAGAGTTCCTCGGCTGCCCGGAAAGTGAATCTGTAATCGCCGCACAGGAACCAGTCTGAATCAGCTTCCATCCTCGTTCAGCACGCGTAACTTGCGCGCAGAAAAGTCCGCTGGCATCGAACTCCAGTCCGATACGCCCCAAATTCTTTCGGGTACGTGGCTTTGATGGTGCGGCTGTGAGCATGGCTCGTGTGATTTCCGATTTCGCCCTGGATTATTTTTTGCGACCTGGCTTCTCGGTCGGGGTTTCCGCGTTTTTCTGAAGGTGATCTTCGATGTTGCTGATTCGAGTATCGATCTGCTTGAGCGTTGCCAGAATTTCAACCAGCACTTTTTCGGAACGTGCTCCACCGCTCAAGAATGCCTCCGGAGATTTCTTGTCTTCCGTCTGAAGTAGAGTCGTGGAATATGCGGGTGAATGAGCGGTCAAAAGTCCCAGAACGAAAATGACCGCTGTAAGGCTTAACTGGCGGAAAGCACTGACCATCTTTCTTCTCCCATCCACAAACCGGCTCAAAAATAGCTCTCTGCATTGAGTCAAATCTAGCTCAGCAATTTCAACGCACCGGAGCGCATGCCTGGATTGGCCCTGGATGATGCAAAAAGACATCGCTCACGTTCAGGGATGACCGGTTGTGTCGTCAGTCCGGTTATTCAGAAGTGGAGGAAAACGAAAAAAGCCCCGTCAGATTCAGTGAATCTGACGGGGCTTTGGATTTCGAGTACTCGATTTAGTCCGTGACTAAATCTACTTGCCCGGCTCTGGAGTTGGCTCAGTGGCTGGAGCTGGTTCAGTTCCAGCTTCCGGTGGCTTCTCACCGCCGGCGTTTGGATCTTCACCTTCTTTGGCTGGCTCGCCTTCAACAGCGGCCTTCTTGGATTCAGCAGCTTCCTGCTTCATCTTTTCCAATTCAGCCTGAGCAGCCTTCAGGGCTTCTTCCGCTGCGTTCTTGGCTGCAGTCAAATCAGTGACCTGCTTTTCAAGATCCGTCTTGGCTGTCTTCAGAGCATCTCGCTCTTCGGTTGTTGTCTTCAATTCGCCCTTGGTTGATGCCAAAGCTTCGTCCTGCTTCTTGCCGGCGTCACGCAGTTGAGCAACTTCTTCGATGCACATCTTATGAGCGGCTTCGGCCTTCTCTGCTCGCGACTTCTCAGTAGCCACTGTTTTCTTCTCGCCTTCAAGCTGCTTGTTCAGTTCAGCAACCTGAGCTTCCAAAGCAGCCTTTACATTCGCAGCTTCTGCTTTGGCAGCTTCGATCTCGGCCTTGGCGGCTTCGATGGCAGCGTTGGCAGCAACCAAATCAGCCTGAGCTTGCTTCAGCACCGGTTCCATGTCGTCGGCATCTTCTGCACGAGACAGCGCGTCCTTGTACGGCATCATCTCACGATAGGTGCCATCTTTTGCCTTGTACCAGCGAGTTGTCTTGCACGGAGCACAGTTATTCTGTTCCGGCTTCAAACAGGATTTCAGCCCAGCTTCGGAAACGCTTCCGAAAGCCAGTGCTACGGCTAATGAAGTCAGCAGGGTTTTCATTTCAGTCACTCAAAGGGGTTGGGGGCGGGATCCGTGCCACTCGGTAAACAATGGATCCGAGTTTGATTTAAAGTTTGCTCAAATGTCGCGTTTCGACAACTTGATTCCGGTCGCACGGATCAAAGATGGAGGGAATTCTGACGGATAAGGGGATTCTGCGCACTCTGCGGGGGTTTTTCCAAGAAGAAACGCCATTTTGTTGATATCGATTACAGCGACAGCCTCATCCAGGAATCCAGAACAGCACCGGCAATACTGATTTTGAGGGCAAGATCCATTCTGACATGTTCCTGAAGCTCGCATTCGTTCGGCTTTTGGACTGTCGATTCAATCGCTCGCCGTATAGCCAAAGGCGACGGCAGGGGGGATTTGCTACCGGCTCGTCAGTCAACAGAAACACCGCATGTTTATCGATTAGAGTCAAAGTTGGACCATTCTTGACCACAATTCGTTCAAAGGTTCCTACACTGCCCGTCATTGCGTCTTACTTAAGGTTGTGAACCTGTTTGACGCGACTCACGTGGAATTCTGAACCGCTGGATTCTCGGCCTGTCGTCGAATTCAGCCCCAATGCGAATCAGTTTGGCAAACAGGGGCTGATGTTAAGCGTTTTTCTGACATACTGATCGGATGTTCTGATCTTTGACGACGCGATCAAACATACTCATGAAAACGTCGCCTGACTCCCAGGTTTTGGGACTGCAGCAGGTGTATGGAAGTTTGCTGCAACGACCAGCGATCAACTGGCCGTCTGAACGTTCGTTTATAAAGCGACTGGGTGTGGGTGGCCAGGGAAGCGTGATGCTGGCGGAACGCCGAGGTGCCGCTTCGTTTAGCATTCCGGTTGCCTTGAAATTCTTCTCTCCCGCCGCGTTCAGTTCGCTGTTGCGCTATGAAGAGGAGATGCATCGCCTCGCCGAAGTCTCCGCGATCGTCGCTCGCATTCAGGTCGACCACCTTGTTTCGGTCCATACATTTCAGCTCGACAGTGGGATTTATGTACTGGAGATGGAGTGGATCGATGGATTTGACCTGCTGCATATTCTCCGACGAGATACTCTGGCATTTGTTCAGGACGCCGTGACCGAAACTCGCTGGGCTAATATTACAGAACGAGTCATCACGACCGGCGAAGTCGACTGTCGTCTTAAACCAGGCATGGCAGTGGCCATCATTCGAGAATGTCTCGAAGGAATCGCCGCGCTGCATCGGGGCGGGATCGTCCACTGCGACCTAAAGCCATCCAACGTCATGGTCAAACGCACGGGCCAGGTCAAGATCATCGACATCGGTTCGGCTTATTGGCTCGGGCGACCTCCTCATGCTCAGCCTTGTACGCTGGAGTACGCAGCCCCCGAGATTCTTTCCGGGCATCGTGCGACCGCTCAATCCGATCTGGCCAGCCTCGGCTACATGCTGATCGAAATGTTGTCCGGGGCCCGGCCGTTTTCCGGAATGAACTTTGAACAGTTGATTCAAGCCAAGCAGACGATTCTTGAGCGTTTGCCCAGTCTGCTGCCAATGGAAGAATTTCAGTTCAGCGAACCCTTGATTCGCCTGTTGCGAGGATTAGTGCACCCTGATCCGCAGCAACGATTCAGCACGGCCGAGGAGGCCGAGTTGTCCGAGTACGGTGCAGCCGGCTTCCTTCGAGAACTGATCAAGAGTGATCTTGCTGAAGAATACGGGATGGAATTGCGGCGTTGGATTGCTGAGCTGGAAACGAACTCCGGCAGCCGTCGCGAGAAGGTTAGTGACATCGTGCCCGACGGAACTACAAAGATCGTGATTCCGGATTTAGACTCCCTGAATCACGGCCAGCAGACCTGAATCACGCAGCCCGATTGCGTGGCAATATAAAGTCGATCGCCCAGTGGCCCCGTACAGATATACTGTGGCGGATCTTGTGAGACATCCACGGCCCATTGAATTTCGCCATCAAAATTCAGCCAGTAGATTCGATTCTCCAAAGTCAGGACCGCCACTCGACTCTTATTTGCGGCCGCCGAAACTCGTGAAGGAATGCCGTCAATCGCGAATGCTCCCAATTGCTCACCCGAGCGATTGTAAACCTGAACGCCATGATTGAAGGCCGCAAGGAAGACGCGTTTGGCTCCTTCCGCCAAACTCATGTCTCCCAAATTGTTCAGGAGTTGCTCACTCCAGACTTCTTTGCCTTTGAGCGTGTAGCGACAAAGTTGCCCGAACTCCGCGGCCGCCAGCAGCTCGGGTTGCTCAGCAAAGAAGGCCAGATGGTCCATCGGTCGACGTGTCTCGATTTTCGCTATCTCTTTGCGATCGGCTGACACAATGTGAAGCCGCGACGCATCCGTACTAAAAGCAATATGGCTTCCGTGCGGAGATACAGCCAGTCCCGTGATCCGGCCCGTGATTGCGGCGTCCCAGAGTGGTCGCAGAGTTCTGTCAAAGCAGATCAGGCGACGCTCATCAACAATCGCCGCGCCAAGATCGCCGGAATGAGCAATCACGACGCGCGAAAGTCCCGGATAATTCAGGTTCTCAACCAGCCGATCGCCCGACTGATTCATCAACGTCAGGTGGCCGCGGCGAGTTCCCACGAGTAACTCACGTGACTCGTGGGCGAGATCGATACCTACAATGCCGTCGGGGAAAAAATCCTCAAAGACTTCGCCGGGGCGTGATCCATGACAGTTATGCAGCAGAGGTGACGCCACTCGATTTCCCCGCGTCCGTTCTACTGGAGCTGGTTCTGCAGGATTTCAATGGCTTCAGCCACATCCGGATCCGCACTGATCTCTTCCGTCGTGCGTCCTCGATAGAATGAATACTGCAGGTCCTTCGGTTCCGGAACTTCTACGTCCGGGGCCAATCCTTTGCCAGAGTAGTTCTTGTCGTCAGGAGAATAAAACTTTGCTGTCGTCAGCTTTAGACCCGTGTCGCCCGGAAGATGAATGATGCTCTGCACTGACCACTTTCCGTAAGTCTTTCGCCCCACGATTTTACCACGATGATGATCTCGAATGGCCCCCGCGACAATCTCACTGGCGCTGGCACTGTTTTCGTCGACGATCAAAGCCAGAGGATAGTGCCGCACATTATTGCCATGAGCCTGAAACACCTGATTCTGCTCGGGTGATCGACCTTTTGTGGATACCAGAACGCCGCGATCGATGAATCGGTCGATAACAGCCGCTGCCGTTTCAAGCAGTCCACCAGGGTTGCCGCGAAGGTCCCAGATCAATGCCTTCATGCCCTGACGCTCAAGACCTCGCAGAGCTTCATCCAGTTCTTCTGCGGTATTGTTCTGGAAACCCTCCATGCGGATGTAACCAATCTTACTGGCTTCATCGAGCATCAGCTTTCGAGTCACGCTGTGGATCTGAACTCGCTGGCGAACAAAGTCACCAGTCTTCTGAGTTCCGTTCGGAGATTCATAGGTCAGGCTGACAGTGCTGCCACTGGTGCCACGGAGGAGTCGAGCTGCATCGTCGGTCGACAGATCTTTGCAGTCAGTGCCGTCAATTGCGACGATATAGTCGTCTGGTTGCAGTCCACCCCGTTCTGCCGGGCTGTTGAACAGCACATTGACAAGATGCATGCCGCGTCCTTTGACGCCCTTCATCTCAATCCCGATTCCGACAAGCTCACCCTGAATGCTTCCGAATAGATCGTTATAGCGATCCGGCGTCAGGAAGTTGCTGTATTCATCCAGCGCATTGCAGCCGCCGAAGATGTATTCCATTACGACCACAGTTCCTGAGATCCCCAACTCGCGCTGACACAGATCACAAACGGCCGTCACCGTGGATCGAGCCTGCATGCGGCTATCGATACGACGATTCCAGAAGTCCTTAATAAGGGTCTGGCGTACTCGGTCAATCGCTTCAGTTTTGTCGTCAAGTTTGTTCTTGCCGGTGAACCGATCATTCTTCAGAGCCATGTAGAGGCTCTCTGTTCCATGAGCAACGAAACGAGTCTCCTTGATCGGTTCCACGTATTCATACTGAACCCGACTCAGGATGTCTTCAAACAGATCCAGAGCTTCTGCTCGACCTTTTGTTAGTAGCTTTTCTTCAAAGCTGCGGTCCGAATAGCGACGATCGACACCGAAGTGGATTCGTGTTCGACGCAGGCCATACTTTAGTCCTTCGTCATCGGTGAAGCGTTCAAGAGTCGCTTCATAGTGGTTGATAGCCTCAACCCACTGGCGATTGTTTTCAAGAAGTTCGCCCGCTCGTAAAGCGTCCGCCGCATCGGCGTAGATGGACGCATCGACTTCCACAGGGTCTTCAGCTCGCAGGACAGCCGGCGTTAGAAGAAACAGTGAGGCGAGAGTCAAGGTCGACCAGAGCCGACAACTCAGCACGTTTACACGCATGATGTTCCCCTCGACCCCGACAGCCGTGTTTGCCGTTGTGGTCCATCCACTCAGTGCATTCAAATCCGAGCGGCATCATGCCCTGCTAATGATCTCAACCATGAAACCAGACGTGCTGGTCGACGGGGATATTTTCTGCGCGCGGCCACGATTGAGGCGAACTTCCCGGGGGTATCCCGCGAACACTCGGCCTCAATCTGCACCGTGCAGAGAATAAGTCCCACACCGGCCAATCATCCGAAAACATTCTTTGCCGTCGGATGAGTTGCAATGATCACACTATCAACGCCGCAGTCCAGTTCATAAACCCAAATCGAATATATGGCCGAAAACACCAGAGGTCAAACAGGGATTCTCGACAGAGTTTTCGCAGCAGAGATATCCGACAGATTGGGCATTGAAGTCATTGCCCACCATGGCTTTCTATCTTTCCACGCCCACGCATTTCACTCCGAAACCGGTAGGCGGCCCTTTCGATTTGCGCAAACTCACGGTCGCCAATTCGCCCAGGATCGCATTCCGTCAAATTCGGAAAATTCGATTATCCGGTCCCTTGCCGACGCGAACTGCCGCGCGTAAGCTGCGGGAGCAGTTTGTGGGATTCAAGCCCACAATGATCTTTGAAAACAAGTTGAAAGTGGGATTCATGCCCGATACGCTGTAGGTCTTCGGCTTGCGGCTGCGGTCACACAAGAGTTATGTGGTGTCTGGCTGACAGGCCTGCTCTGGCAGACCAGCGATTACTGGGGGGTGCTGCCCTTGTAAGAAGGAAGAGAGTTTCCACATGTTTCTGACGGGAGAATACAAGCGAACGATCGATGATCGCTTTCGCCTGATGCTTCCGCCGGAGCTGTCTGGGGCGATCTCTGATGAAAATGGCGATGTCATCATCGCTAAGGAACGAGCCGGTTGCCTAAGCCTTTGGCAGCCTGCGGAATGGCAGAAACGTCTCGACAGTGGCATCGCGTTATTGAAGCAGAAAATCGACTCGGGACGAATGGAACAACGCTGGAGCGAAGTTCAACGCCTGGGACGTCTGCTCTCGACTCGTCATCAGACCACACGACTGGCAAATCGCTCGCGGCTTCTGATACCAGAAGGCTTCAGGCCATTTCTGGGCGTTGATGCTGGAAAAGAAACAGTCGTCGTTGGAGCTGTCATCTGTGTCGAAATCTGGCAACCAGATGCATGGAACAATGTCCTGAAAGATGAGATGCCGGACTTCGGCGAACTCTTCAAGCAGTTGACACAATAATCCCGCTTTCAAATCGGAAGCAGAACGGATCGAAGACGAGAAAAGCATTGCTTACTCACTCTTCCCAGCAGGTCGCTTGCTCACTCAACAAGACACGCGACTGGCCGAGAGTTGTCCACCACGGATGGCGATGCGGCAGGGAGGCCGCTTTTCTCTCTTCGATCCGGTTTTTTCTGCCTCAGAGTTTTCTTCTCACCGCCGCGCATCTTCAAGCTTTCAGATGTAGGTTGGACATTCTTGCCCGACAGTGTCTCGCCCCGCAAAAATGCCCGTCTTGTCAGTAAATCGCCTCTAAGCAGCGACAGCCATCCCAACCGCACTCGTGTCGCATTTCCCACGCACTCTCACGACCAGACTCAGGAAAACTGGGCTCTACTCGAAATCGTGTCCGCGACATGGCATGGCAAGGTAACACTGCAATTTTCGAACACTGGGGAAGCTTGTTGCGATTCACCGCGAAGCGGTTTAAGGCGGTCGCCGGTGATCAGCGAAGCGCAACCACTGGTTCGTGACTTTCTGGAATCCTTTCAGGATTAATCGCACATGCTCCACTTCTTACGGCCATGCACATGATTTCGCGTTGAGCCAGAATTTGCCACCTCACCTCCTGGCCGCCAAGACAGTCGATGTCTTCGTCAACCGCAGCTTCAGTCGGATTCAGTTCTTTGCCCGGCCCTCTTGACACAATTACAAATGTAATCCTACAGTTCCTCGTCAGGGACATTTGTAATTGATGCCGAATTGAGTACGGAGGACCGCCGATGCCGCCGCGACCGGGATTGTCGAAGGCTGAGCTGGAGATTGCTCGAATTGTCTGGGAGCTGAAGGACGCTGGTGTTCGGCAGGTGTTTGAAGCTTTGCCGCCGGGCCGCGATATCGACTTTACGACGGTCCAGACCTATCTCCGCAGGCTTGAGGAGAAGGGTTATCTCAACGTTAGGCTGGAAAGCCGCAGTCGAGTTTATTCTCCCAAAGTGCGTCCGCAAACTGTCATTCGTGAAACCGTAGGTGAGATGGTCGACCTGCTGTTCGGCGGCGAAACGATGCCGCTGATGAAGCATCTCGTCGAGGAACGCAAGTTTTCTTCCGGTGATATCGAACAGCTTCGAGAGTTGCTGGATCGACTCGAAGGAGGCAGCGATGAGAAATGAGCAGAGTTTTCAGTTTACAGTTTTCGGTTTTCAGAAGTTGCGGGTGATCTCAGCTTCCGGCTTTCCGTTCTCTGCCTTTGATCCATTTGAGATTTCAAATTTGAAATCTCAAATCCGCGCATCGCAAGGAGGTCGTGTATGAGCGACTTTCTACAGATGCTGTGGACGCAGGCATGGCAGATCGCAGTTCTTGCCATCATGGTCGCTTGTTGCACGCGAACGATCGCAAAGAATCGCCCGCATCTGGCTCATGCAATGTGGCTGCTGGTGCTTGTCAAATGTGTGACACCGCCCATGTGGGGGCATTCACTGGGTGTTTTTAGTCGGCTTCAGGCTCTGGCGGTATCGGTAGAGAAGACCAGTGTTTCAACTCCGGAGCATCTGAACACTGTAGAGGTTGAGCCTGCGCTTTCGCTATCCCACAGCAACGCTACCGTATCCGGGTCGCTCCTCGAAAGTGAAATCACAAGTCATCAGGGCACACACGCTTTTGTACAGACCGATGATTCAACCGCCCCAAACCTCACTGTAGTTCCATCGCCTGAAGTATCGGACTGGATGACTGCAGAACCGAATCACCCAAGTCGTGATTTATGGCCAGGCCCTTTGTTTTTCTGTCTGGTTGTCGGGGCAGTCGCCACATTGAGCGTGATGATCATTCGCTGTCTGCGCTGCCTGCGCAGTATTCACCGCCATCGTACCACTGAGTTTGACGACTTGCTGAAGGCACGCCTGCAGTTGCTGTCGAAAAAACTGCGTCTCCGCCGAGTGCCTCGCATCATCGTATCGGACGTGCTTTTCGGCCCGGCCGTGCTGGGAGTTTTGCGACATACGATTGTTTTGCCGCGATGTTTGCTGCAAACAAGTAGGTCCTTTCTGCCGGAAAGGGCTCTCGCCGAAGGCGAACCTGCGCGACGTGCATTAGAGAATGCAGGCATGCCAGATGGCCCCGAGGGCAAATCAGTCGCGGCAAGCCGCGAAGTCCTGCCCGGCAGGCAGGACCTACCAAAACCGCTGCCCGGCCGGCCGGACTTACAGTATCTCGATCCCATCCTTGCCCACGAACTCCTTCACATCCGCCGAGGAGATCTGCGAACAGGCCTGCTGCAGGCCATCGTACAAAGTCTTTGGTGGTTTCATCCGGCCGTGTGGTTCTGCAACCGCTGGCTTTCGCGAGAAGCCGAACGATGCTGTGACGAACAAGTGATCGCAGAACTTGGCTGTTCGCCGGCTCAGTACGCCCGCAGCCTGTTGTCGGTCATTGAGAGCAAACACGCACTGCAACCGATCCCCGTCTTCCCCGGCATGAAGCCCGTGGAAATCACAACTCAACGCATGGAGCGAATCATGTCCCTGAAAACCGGACTCAAAAAACAAACGCCACTCTGGTGCTGGCTGGCCGTTACCGGATTGGCGATTGTTGTGCTGCCGGGAGCAATCGCAAAGCCACAGTCGGACGAGAGCGTTGTCGAAGCACAACCAGTGGAGATGGGCTTACCTCAAGAGACGAAGGCAGCGGATGTCCCTGAGGTCGAAGTCTCAACGAAGACCTACCTCGTTGGCGACCTGGTCGAACGCCTTGCAAAAGAACAGAACCTTTCTTTGGACCAGGCAAGAGAAAGTTTGTTACAGATCTTTCAATCCTCTGTTGTGCCGGTACACCGTCATGATGTTCAAGGCGCCCCAGCCCCTCCTGTGCCGCCGCAGCAGCCATCGCCGCCTGCAGATTCATCTCCCAGAGTGGTCTCGATTGCCGGAGCAGTTTCATTTTCATTTACGGAGATTACAGAACTGTCGTCATACGCGATCGACGGCGATCGCGTGGTCGTTGTTCAATCGGCAGCAGGACATGCGACTCTTCAGCAATACATAAACGCAGTCCGCCACCACGGATTCACTACGTTTCAGGTCACCGCTCGGTACATTATTGGGCCACCCGAAGAGATCAACTCCTTGATGGAGTCTCTGCAACAGGAGAAGCCGTTTCCCAAAGCAGCCGAGGGCGAAACTGTTGCAAAATCATCGCAGTCTGAAAAGCAGGCCCCACAAGCAGCGGCCACGCTTTGCGTCGGTACCACGGGCATTGTTTCCTTTGAGGAATCTCGAAAAATTGAAGAGCTGGCGCGTTTAAAGCCAGACTGTTTGTCGATTCAGTGCCCAAAGGTCAGCGCGATTAACGGTCAGGTCGCAGCGATCCATGTCGGTGAAATAAAACCGTTCATTGTGGGATTCAAAGAGAACGATGAGCCCATGATTCGAACGGTGGTCGACGGATTGACGCTGCGTGTTACTCCGACGGTCGTTGACAAGGGTCTTATTTGCCTACAGTCGGTGGCGTGTCTCGAAGGCACATCTGAGCAGCGCCTGATAACCACGACAGGACGAGTGACCGAGACACCGAAGATGTTCACTTTACCAGCCATCACCACCAAACGGGTTCAGGCGACGGTTGAACTGCAGGAAAATCAGGCGTTTCTGCAGTCAGGGATGATCACGACCGAAGACGGAAAGTCGCGAGCTTTTCTCGCAGTCCTGGAGGCCCGACTCATTGCTCCTGAAGTGGCTTTCAAGGCTGCTCAGGTTGACCCTTTGATCGGTGAGCCGTCTGGTGTTGGGCTTTCCGAGAACCGTCCCGGGGACAAGACAAACACGCCAAAAGAGATTGAACAATCTGCGAATCCGACTGCAAGAGTAGCTTGGGAGGCTCGGGAATTGGTACGTCGCCGGCTGCTGTCGAGCATTGACCATACCCCTTGGCAGATCATGAGCGGAATAGAGGGCTTGCGGCGGGATATGCTGCTGAAGGACGGCAAAAATACGGTCAATGCTCTTGAGTGGATTCAGGAGGGACCGAGCTTTCGAGGAGAGTCATGGTTTGAAAAGACGAAGCACGGCGGTCGAGCTCATCCGTTTTCAAAGCCATATTGGTTTGAAGGCCATATCAATCAGTTCTTCTCGAAGCTCGCGGCCTGCCAGTTACCCATGGACACTCAGTTCGGAACTCCTGACGGGCCGATCTCGATTCAGGATATGGTCAACCATGCGAAGATGGTTGTGAATGACAAAGAAGAAGTCACCTGGACGCTGTTGGCCTTGTGTCGCTATCTGCCGCCAGATGCCAGGTGGACCAACGCGAAAGGCGAAGAGTGGAGCATCGAACGGCTCATGGATGTCGAGGTTGGCAAGCCTGTGGGCGGACCAACGTCGCCGAATGGTGGAACCGATGGCCTGTATGCTCTGGCTGTCGCAAGGGAAGAATACCTGCAGTCCGGAAAGCCACTCGAGGGGACCTGGCTGAAAGCTGATGAGAAAATCAAGAAGTACATCGATCTTGCGAAGTCGCAGCAGAATACCGACGGGACGCTTTCTTCAGATTTCTTTCGCAGCAGTAAACGCAAAGACGACTTTGATAAGCGATTGGCAAGTTCGGGGCACTTGCTCCAATTCCTGATACACGCCGTTTCCGATGAACAACTCAAGGAAGATTGGATTCGCCGCGCCGTTGAGGCAACTGCCAATGACATTCAGGTTAACGGGAAGGAATACGTTTCCTGCGATCCGTTGTTTATCGCAACAGAGGCGTTGACGACGTATTTGGAGCGAGTGGCTCAAACATCCATCGGCGTTGTTATTGGGGCGGGAGACACGGTTCAAGACATGAGCACTGCATCCACAAAGACCATCTCCAGTAAAGTACAGGCAACTCCCGAAACGATCGATGGTTCGGACAAGCAACCTCTCGTACTTCTCAGCTACCCTGTTGGTGAACTCATTTTGCCAATCCTTTCAGCGAAGCCAGACTTTGCACCGCTGGTTGAATTGATCAAATCAACGATCGAGCCAGATTCATGGTCTGAAGACGCAGGACAGATTGTGATTTCACATCCCGATACGCTCGTTATTCGGCAGACACCGCAAGTCCACGACAGAATAGCGAAGCTGCTCTCGCAATTGCTGGACGATATTGATCAAGTCTGCGTCCGATTTCAACTTATGAAGATTTCTTCCGATATCCAGCTCAAGGGCATACAGACAAGATGCTCCCTACACCCCATGCAGGACAACAGAGAATGGGCTCTGTTGACGAAGGAACGGAGCGAAGAGATTGTAAAGTTCCTGACTAGCGAAAAGGCCCAGGTTTTCAAATGGGGGGCAGTAACGATGTTCTCCGGAACGACAGGACAAATTCAACTCGGATCATCAGATGGGGCGTCGAACGGACTCACAATTCTTTTAGGGCCTCGAGTGATTGCCGATATTCCCGTGATTCGCCTGCTTCATTCCATCGATCGCAGCAGTGATCCTGAACTTGACGTGGTGACTAGAGCCATGCAGGATTTTCCAATCAATGCGAATGAGTCCCTGATTGGCTCAGGCCAAACATTGATGTTGCTGGTCGACACCAACGCTGAAAGTCCAGGTGACCAAAATGACGTCTCGAAGCCCGATCCGCAGTCGACTAAGGAACGATTTGTGGTCCTGCTGACAGCACAACGAATTGAAGCCCAACCCGTTCAATGACAATCGGCATCAAAGAACGCTCTCCTGGTCGGTTGGTCCATCGTGTAGTGCAGAAAGCGGCCAAGCTGGAGCAATACCTGATCGCTATGTTGTGCTGTTGACGCTCGAACATTTGACGGAGGAGAAGGCCGAAGCCAAACAACCCTCAGCGACACAGTCCGAAGCAGCATTGAAGCCATAAATACCGCGAGCGGCTGGGCGTCAGCCCTCCGTGTCTTCTTGAACTTTGACTCGCTCATTGTAGTCAGCGTTCTGGTCAGCGCCCCATCAAGTTAAGCCGAAAGCCTTTGTGATTCGGCCCAAGGGGCCATCAACATGTCAGCCCAGGGCAACGCCCTGGGAACGAGATCCACCGTAATGATTAAGCCCTGAAAGGGCGCAACAAATCGTGTTCATGATTTCATTCGTACGTATGTCATGAATTTGTGCCGCCCCGTTGGGGCTTTGCATTCTTTGATTTCATACCAAGGGCGTTGCCCCTGGCTGAGTTGCGGTTGCCCCATTCGGGGCGGAATCGCAGATTTCGTTTGGTGAAATCATCGCCGGATTCACAGGATTCGAGCTCACACGGGGCGGCTTTTATCCACGTTTATGGATTCCCTTGCCCCAAGGCTGATGTGCATGAGCTGTTCAATCTGTATCACGATAATGTCGACGCGCACTCTGCAGCGCGGAAACGAAAAATGCCGCGGAAGCAATCACGCTTCCGGGGCATATGATAGAATGCTACGAGTCGCCTCTCTTTAGGCTGAGCTCAATTTACGGCAACGCAATAGTCTTCAGATTCTGAGGACCACCTTCAGCCTGCACGAGAACCAGCGCTGACGTTTCGTTCAGCTTGTCCAACTGCACCACTCCCGCCATGGATTCAACGGTTTCATACTTCTGTCCGGCACTGCCGCCACCGCTGACGGGCTCTGTCAGGCCTTTGTTTTCTTTCAGGCCCGCTGTTGTAATCTTCATAACGCCGCGAGCACTGTTGCTGAGCAATAGATATTCAGCTCCGTCTTTCGAATAGCTGATCATGTCGAGTGGACGATTGCGGTTGCCGAGTTCCGCAACAGTCGTCGCCTTGACCTTTTCACCGGAGGCTGATAATTCCTTGACCGGAATCTTCACGAGCGGCGTACAAACATAGGCTCCCAGAATACTGGGTTCGCCATCAATCATCATGGCCACGAAGGTTCTCATCGCCGAAGAATCTTCGCTCTTACCATGAGCCGCATGATAAATCTCAACGCCAATGCCTTTGTCGGCATCGGCGAACGGGAAGCTAATCTCTCGCACGGTTGATGCTGACTGAGCAGTGCTAAGTCCTGAGACCAATAGCTTGTTCTCGAAGAACGCAATATCGGTGATGGAGTCGGTCCGACGATTTTGAGCTCGTCGACCTTCACCGACGACCTTGTCTTCCGGAGCATTGGCCAGCGTCGCCTTCGAGAACTTGATGTCATTCAGTGACAATTCAGAGATCTTGCCGGCGCCATCAATCTGCACGAGGGCGGCATGGTCGTCGGCTGTCACTGCAACGAATGCAGCTCCGGTGCGAGGATTCACGGCCACATCATTGACATCCACCTTTTTGGCGTGCAGTTCATTTGCGATTGCTGTGGGCAGATCATCAATGTTGATAGATGCACTGGCCGCATCGCCTGCAGTGTTGCCGGTCGCAATGGCAAACACTGTGGCATTCTTCGCATCGCCGACAAACAGAATGTCTTCAGGTCCAAATGCCAGAGTTGTTGCGGATTTCAACTCCGGGGTTCCCGGCTTGAGTCCCCAAACATCGGCTGCAGTGGCGACATTGACCGCCGAAAAAAACAGTGCTGCGGCAAGGCTGACGCGTTTCAGTAACATGACGATTTCCTCAGTTGGGCAGGCTATTTGGGAAAGGCTTAGTCTACCAATGCACTATGTGCGGTCCGTGCTCAATCGTCAAGCTGCTCTGCCCTTGACTGGACAGCGCACCACACTCCCTTCTCCCCCTCGGGGGAGAAGGTGGCCGATAGGCCGGATGAGGGGGCTTTCATTGATGGTAGCGTTGTAAAGCGGCCCTCTCCCCCGTTTTTTCGAGAAAGCTGCCTTGGGGCCCCACGCAGCATCCGCAAAAAACTGGGCGAGAGGGGGAGGCATGGCGATGTGTAGTGCTCTTAATACAGCGACTCAGTCGGCAGCAGGTCATCCTGACAACGTTCGGCCGCCAATCGAGCAACCGCGAAGGCCGGCGCGGAGCGACTCACATTTCGAACAAACATTTCCGACAGATTATGCACGGCAGCAAAGGAGGATTCACCAACCTCCTGAATCACTCGTTCCGCCAGCCACGCACCGCTGCCGCTGATCACCGCGTGAATCTTTGTCACGCCCGAATCCGCTACCATCTTCCGAACATACTCGCAGCGATTCTTAACCGCCACCGTAATCTGCTGAAGCTGCTGCTCAGCAATGTGCTCGGCGATTTTCACTAACTGCGATTCTGATAGCTCTGTCGCATCGCAGCAAAGCATGTGAGCCAGGCGGTTTAGAGAAGCTTCACGAGTCAAAGGCCTCCCGTCAGCAGTTTCGCAGTTGCCTGCGTCTGCCATGATATCACCCGTCAGCAGATGGACGTCCAGTGCCGTCGCAAACAACTCGGCGGCAACAGGAATCTGGCAGACGTGAATCGGACCGCCATCGTCTTCCTCTGGCGAAAGCGGTACCGTCTGTACGATCGCACAAACAGGAGTTCGCCCGACACCAGTGTAAAGCAGCTCCGATGCAGCCAGTCGCTCCAGATCCGTGCGGCCTTCCGGAATCGGCAGGCCATCGATCAGAGGAATAATGTCCGTCGTTGTGGAACCGATATCGATCAGCACAGCCGGCCCGGAGGGAGCTGCTCGCCCCGCCCATGTTGCCAGGGCATGCCAGTTGGAAGCGCCGGCCAGTTGAGGCAGTTCTATTGCATCAGCCGCTTCTGCAAATTCGCCCGAGGTCAGCCAGACTCGAATCAGAGATCCTGCGAAGACCCCCTGCACAGCTTCAATGATGAACTGAACGCCTTCGGCCTTGGTCTGAAAACAGTCCGCAAGTTCCGCCGTCATCGTTAACGCTACGATATCCGGAGCAGCGTCGCGATAAAGCGGCAGCTGCTTCAGAATCCCGCGCAGGCCATCGCGATTCTGCCAGATTGCAAAGCTGATGCTGACGGATTCTCCATCGGCAGTGGAAGCCTTGATATTTGCTCCACCAATATCCAGTCCAAGGACTCGCACGCTTTGCTGTTCTCCAGTGATGTTACGCGATTGCCGCAAGATTTAGGTTCAGATGTCGATGCGTGTCTGGTGAAGAGGCAAACACCAATCCGTAGGTTGGACATTCTTGTCCGACTGACTTTTTTCGAGCTGGAATGCGGCCCCGTTTAACGGCAAGCCGCAGGCGTCGGCGAAATCTGGCGACAACGCCTACGGCTTACCGCTAAACGATGAAATCACCGACTTGCTATCGCATCCCAGCTGATCACGGGGCCACTCGACACCGAACTAACGCTACCAGCCCAGCACATGAGCAAAGATTAGTGGCGCAACAATGGTCGCATCTGATTCGATGATAAACTTCGGCGTATCAACCCCCAGTTTGCCCCACGTAATCTTTTCGTTCGGGACGGCCCCGGAGTAACTGCCGTAACTCGTTGTTGAATCGCTGATCTGACAGAAGTAACCCCATAGTGGCACGCTGTCACGTTGCAGGTCCTGATGCAGCATTGGCACGACGCAGATCGGGAAGTCACCCGCGATGCCGCCACCGATCTGAAACATTCCGATCGAATTCTTCATGCTGGCCTCAGTGTAAAACTCGGCCAGCCATGTCATGTATTCGATCCCGGTACGAACGGTGTGAACATTCTTTATGTCACCGCGAATTACTGCGGCTGCGTACATGTTACCGAGCGTTGCGTCTTCCCAGCCCGGCACGATGATCGGCAGGTTCTTTTCGGCCGCTGCCAGCATCCACGAGTCCTTGGGATCAATCTGGTAGAACTCCTGGTACTTGCCGCTCAGCAGAACCTGATAGAAGAATTCGTGAGGGAAGAATCGCTTTCCGGCCTGATCGGCAGCGGTCCAAACTTCCAGCATAGCCGTTTCCATGCGGCGCATCGCTTCGCCTTCTGGAATACAGGTGTCCGTCACTCGATTCATGTGGCGATCGAGCAGATCCTGTTCGTCCTGTGGCGACAACTGGCGATAGTGAGGAACTCGTTCGTAGTAATCGTGAGCCACGAGGTTGAAGACGTCCTCTTCGAGATTCGCTCCGGTGCAGGAGATGAGATGCACCTTGTCCTGACGAATCATCTCAGCCAGCGACAATCCCAGTTCCGCAGTGCTCATCGCACCGGCCAGAGTAATCATCATCTTGCCACCGGAGGCGAGGTGCTGATGATAGCCCTTGGCCGCATCAATCAACGCGGCCGCGTTGAAGTGGCGATAGTGGTGGTTGATAAAACGAGTAACCGAGCCGTCAGCTTGCTGGGAATGAGCCATTGCAGAAATTTCGTCTTCCGGGGTCATGAAAATCAGACAGAGACTCCCCTGACGCCGCCGAACATCCGAGCGGTCTTCCCAAAGTCCGCGGCTAGCCAGTGTGAGTTGCGGAATGTTACCGGACGCAAGGCCCCATGCCACGCTTCTGGAAGGTCGCCGTTCAAAATGCCCCTGAAATGACAATGTGAATGGGACTTCGCCGAACCGTGGTTTGGCGAGAAGTGTCGGTGTTCCCCGAGCGAAGACTTTTCGACGATACCGGTTTTTCCGAGGGAATCTGTCCCGCCCGTCAAAAACTGGGACTCCCGCAACGCATCGCCTTGCGAACGTCCCTCCATTCGATTAGTTTCCGCCTCCCACAGAGCAGCAAGCCCAACGATTTCCTTGTTGTGGCAAGTTGACTTGGTGGAAAATTCAGGTACCCGCCGGAGTGGCGGAATGGCAGACGCGCTGGATTCAAAATCCAGTTAGAGTAACATCTAGTGCGGGTTCGACCCCCGCCTCCGGTACTTGATTAGAACGCAGACTTACGAAGTCGCCCGCAGGACCCCGAAAAACATTGAGTTTTTCGGGGTCCTTCTTTTTTCTACGTTTGCCTTTTGTGACCATCTCGGCTGCTTCTGTGCCACTTGGTATTTCATGATTGGCTCCTGTCCTTTGTCGCCACGCTCTGTGTTTGCTCGGGCGTTTTCTGACAACGTATGAAATCACAGCTGCAACACTGGATAAATCTACATGCGCATGTGTAGTATTGTGGGCTGGCATCGATGACTGGTGTTTGCAATTACTCTGTACGGCTTTGGCTGTGCGGCGGTTTTCCCGAGTAGATTCCACGATTACGCTGTCTCGTAAAGAACCGATCGGTCCTGCAAAATTGTGGCTTCGATTGAGTCCTGGTAGCGGGGAAGTTGACTATGAAAATCCTGCATTTCCGGCAGATGCACGTTGCTGTTCTGCTGAGCTTCATCGCACTGATGCTCGACCCCTCTGAAGTACGACCGGCCGAAGACGAGTTTGAAAAGGCGCCCATTCTCTATAGCCAAAGCAAGCCGCAGAATCGCGTCTCAGTCCTTCAGGAAAGACTAAATCAGGGCGAAGTGGAAATCCCTTACTCGAAAACAATGGGTTACCTGCCTGCACTGCTAAAGGCACTCGAGGTTCCCGTTGAATCGCAGGTTCTGGTGTTCTCCAAGACCAGCCTGCAGATGATGCGGATCTCTCCGCGAAAGCCGAGGGCGATCTTCTTTAACGATGACGTCTATGTAGGCTACTGTCAGTCTGGAGAGGTGGTGGAAATATCAGTTTCTGATCCCTTGCTGGGTGCCGTGTTCTATACGCTCGATCAGCAGGAGGGTGAAACGCCGGCCATTATCCGCAGAACAGAAAACTGTCTCGTCTGTCACAGTTCGTCGCGGATGGAAGGCGTGCCGGGTCACGTTATCCGCTCTTTATACGTCGAGTCCGGTGGACAACCCCTGATGTCAGCGGGAGGTCGCACCGTTGATCATGCGACACCTATCGAAGATCGCTGGGGCGGATGGTACGTCACTGGAACTCATGGGTCACAGAAGCATATTGGCAATCTGGTCATTCACGGCCGGAATGTTGTTGAGCCCGTGGATAACTCCGCGGGACTGAATGTTGTTGATCTTAAGTATCGAATCGATCCGGATTATTATCCTACGATGCACAGCGATATCGTGGCGCTGATGGTGATGGAGCATCAAACGCTTGTTCATAACAGGCTCACAAAAGCAAACTTCGAAACTCGCCAGGCTTTGGCCTATGACGAGTTTATGAACTCGGCGCTGGGAGAACCGGATGCGACGACGCTTGAAAGTACGACTCGCAGAATTCAGGGTGTCGCCGATCGGCTTGTGGACAGCATGTTGTTGGTCAACGAAGCGAAGATTGTTGATCCAATTCGAGGCACTTCCGGATTTGCAGAAATCTTTGCAACTGCCGGGCCTCGCGACTCTCAGGGGCGATCGCTGCGAGATCTTGACCTGACGACGCGCATGTTCAAGTACCCTTGCAGCTACCTGATTTATTCGCCGACATTCGATTCACTGCCGAGAGAAGTTCTTGATCGAGTTTATCAGCGACTATGGGACATTCTCTCCGGCGCGGAACAGTCCGAAAAATATGCGCATCTGGGGCCAGAAGATCGCACGGCTATTGTAGAAATCCTGCGGGAGACCAAGCAGAACCTGCCGGAATACTGGAAACAATAGGATGACCCGCGAACGGGACCAGTTGATGGGTAAGAGCACTCCGGAAGTAAAATCATTCGATCTGATGATCATGCAGGCCGCCTTAGAAGCAGTTCACAGAATTTGAACAGCTGTGAGGCCTGCGTTCTGGCTGTCCGGCAAAATGGTCTACTGGTGCCGAAACAATAATCGCACTGTGTAAACAACGACAGATCCGACAACGGCAGTGCCGCCCCACAAGAGTGCTTGCGCGACGATCGGACGAGTTCGCCCGACGAATTCAGCAATCGTGACCACAAGGGCAGTCATGATCAATTTGAAGATGGCCATGCCCTGAACGCCCCAGCGAGCCAGCACCCATTGCGCGACGGGATTGCTCTCCACGAACGTGCCCTGAGTGCGGCCTTCCGCACTGAATTTCAGGGCCAGCCAGGTCATGATGATGTCAAGTATGCTGACCAGCACAAACCAACTGATCTCTGTTTCAAATCGAAGGCCTTGTCGAGCCATCTTCAGACTTCTCCTGCATTGGACTCTGCTGCTGGCAGAGGATCGTAGCGGTAGCCAACTCCGTGAACCGTTTTTATCAGAACTGGATTGGCCGGATCCAGTTCAACGCGTTTGCGAAGCTGCGAAACATGCTGATCCAGCGTACGACTGTTGGGGAAATAATCTTCTCCCCAGCCTGCCCGGAAGATTGCATTGCGATCCAGTGCTTTGCCCGTGTGATCATTCAGCAACTGCAGAATGCGAACATCGCGAGGGCTGAGTTCAATTACCAGATCACCTCGACGAGCACGCAGTTCGGCGGGACTGATCTTCAGATCCCCCATCCGGAACTCTGCAGGAACATCAGGCTGCCGAGCAAAACAGCGGCGAGCCACCGCGCGGACTCGAGCCACGACTTCACGCACGCTGAACGGCTTGACGATAAAATCGTCGGCCCCCAGTTCAAAGCCGACCAGCCTATCGAACTCTTCCGCTTTGGCACTGATGAAGATGATTGGCACGTCGGGTGATTGAGCTCGGATTGCTCGACACGCTTCGTAGCCGCTGCGACCGGGCATCATGATATCGAGGCAGACAAAATCCGGACTCTGTTGCTGGAACAGCTGGATTGCTTCTGAGCCATCAACAGCGACCACGACACGATAGCCTTCGCCTTCCAGGACTTCGACCAGCCCTTCGCGAGTAAACCGGTCATCTTCTGCGATCAGCACTTTCATGTTTTTCTCCAGCTCAGAGAGCAGCCATCGTAACATGATCGAAGAATCTGGTCGCTGGTTGGATAATCCAGTTGAGGCAGATTTTACAACCCTCTTGCGCCCCGGGAGCCAGCAACGACGGCACGCTCTCCACCGAAACCCGCGCATAAAAAAACGCTGCAGTGATAAACACTGCAGCGTTTTCTGATAGTGCGCAAGAGAGGACTTGAACCTCCATGGGAGTTACCCCACTAGCTCCTGAAGCTAGCGCGTCTGCCGATTTCGCCACTTGCGCGTGGACACTTTTGAACGCTGATTACCAGCTTTCCAAAGTCTATTCGACCATTTCGGGTATTGCAATTGAGCCTATTCAATTGCATTGATTTTCACCCACTTTTACCCCGAAGTGGGGGTAAGTGGGGGCAAGAAATCCACTGCGTTTGATGTGAGTACTGACTTTAGGAAATCTCATTTCGCCGGTTTGATGTCATCGGAGACCCATGACACTCGGTCGCGTCATGGGTTCGCTAACTCGGCTTGAACGCGGTCATTGATTAGTGTCCTGGCTGTCGGCATCAAAGATCTTCAGCGCCCTTCGGGGCTAGCCTGTCGCCTTCAACCTGGAACAGAAAGCCCCGAGGCAGCATCAGTGATGCCTGTCGGCGTTCGCTTGTCGTCTTTAGCCTTAAGCGGCGAGCCTGTGGCCGGGGAGCCTGTGGCCGGGGAGCCTGCAAAGTTCCGCCTGCGAGCGATGAAAAGCCCGGTTGAGTCGCGGAGGGACTCGATTGCCCACTGAAAATACGGGGAAAACGGCCTGCTTTTCGAATGCGGTGCAGAATCCGGTGCATTCGATATCCAAAGCGGTGCAAACTGGTCTGAGATTCGTGAGTTGATTGCTCGGTGTGAAGAGTTGCCAGCTTCAGTCCGGAAGGCGATGATTGAAGATGGCGATCTGGCTGTTCGACATCTTGCGGAGCGTCGCTTGATG
>Ga0255094_1000069_pt1 | contig 55480 bp, 44 predicted proteins | sample Colum_Law_RepB_8_2_FD_188434 | JGI IMG/M metagenome (GOLD analysis project Ga0255094, IMG submission 188434) | Freshwater microbial communities from Columbia River, Oregon, United States - Colum_Law_RepB_8d | ecosystem: Environmental > Aquatic > Freshwater > River | place: USA: Oregon...
ATTCTGATTACTCATCAATAATTCCTATCTACATAGTCGAGTCACAACAATGTCCGAGCAACTGAGTCCCGCAGAACTTCAGGCTGAAGCAGATCAGTTTCGTAATGAGTTTCAGGCGATCCGTGAAGCTGTGGGGAAAGTCATCGTGGGGCAGCAACGTGTCGTCGAAGCCACGCTGACCGCTCTGCTGTGTGGCGGCAACGTGTTGCTGGAAGGCGTTCCGGGACTCGGAAAAACCGAACTGGTGAAAGCGCTGTCGCAGGTTCTGAAACTAGATTTCAAACGTATCCAGTTTACTCCGGACCTGATGCCGGCCGACGTCATCGGCACAAACATCATGACAACGGATGATGCCGGCAAGTATCGTTTTGAATTCCGTCAGGGTCCGATCTTTACTCAACTTCTGCTGGCCGACGAAATCAACCGTGCGACACCCAAAACGCAGTCCGCATTGCTGGAAACGATGCAGGAAGGCACCGTCACCACCGGCGGCAATACTTATCGCCTCGATCCTCCGTTCTTTGTACTCGCGACGCAGAATCCAATTGAACAGGAAGGAACGTTCCCACTGCCGGAAGCTCAGCTCGACCGTTTTATGTTCAAGGTCGTGGTCCCATTCCTGAATCGCGCTGAACTCAACGAAGTCGTGACACGGACGATTCTGAAGAAGAAGATCGAAGTCGACAAAGTCATCGACGGGCCAAGAATTCTGCATCTGCGAACCGTGCTGGATCGAGTCGTCGTGAGTGATCCGATGCGTGACTATGCCTGTCGACTGGTGCTCGCCACGCATCCGGATTCCGAGTTTGCTCCGGACCGAGTCAAAAAGTATCTCCGCTGGGGCGCGAGTCCTCGTGCGGCTCAGGCCTTGATTCGAGCTGGCCGAGTTCGCGCATTAAGTCAGGGCCGCGCTCATGTGTCGTTCGATGATATTCGCTCGTTCGCCCATGAAGTGTTGCAGCATCGAGTTCTGCTGAATTACGACGGCCAGGCGGAGAATGTCTCAGTTAAAGAACTGATCGATGAGTGCGTAAGTCGCTTAACCCTGGAAGGCTAAGGGGATGTTTCCTGCTCGTGGCTGGGCACTGGTGCTGCATCAAACCGTCATCACCAGTGCATAACGAAACCGCCATCCACGTTGATCGTTTGGCCAGTGACTTGTCGCGATCTTTCGGAAGAAAGGAAGGCGATCATGTCAGCAATGTCTTCGGGCGTTTGCCACTGACCCATAGGAACGATCGATTGGATTTTCTTCGTGGCCCATGTGTCATAATCCAGGCGTTCCGCGACGGGAGTTTGGTCGTGCCACGCTTTCCACACGGAGCGATTCAAAGGAGTCTGCACCATACCGGGGCAAACCGTGTTGACACGTACTCCGTGCTTCGCCAGATCCTTGGCCATGCACTGCGCGAAGTTAATATTGGCCGCCTTGCTGGCACTGTAAGGAGGGTCAGTCTGAGAACCGATCTGGCCCGCGACCGATGACAGGAACACAAATGTCCCGGCCTTTCTTTCGACGAAATGCGGCGTGATGGCATGAGCCACATTCACCATTCCCAGAATGTTGATTTCCAGAATTCTGGGCCAGTCATTGGGTGACAGGTTCGTGAACGGGAAGCCGAATTTTCCTGAACCCGCTGCGGCACAATGCACGACATGATCAAGTTGACGGCCACTCTGCTGATAACTTGCGAACGCTGTCTGGACCGTTTTGAAGTCAACGATGTCCACGTGGGCTGAGGTTGCTTCAACACCATGAGTGGCACTGATTTCAGCAGCGACCTGCTCCACGTTCGCGGCCAGGTCCCAAAGGAGGATTGAACATCCTTCGCGAGCAAACAATTCAGCGGTGGCTCGGCCAATGCCACTGGCCCCTCCGGTGATCAGCGCCGTGTGACCTTTGATTTTCAGATCCATGCACAGACTCCAGTCGCTTACATCAATCTTTGATTGACAGAGAACTGCGCCCGCGATGCTGTTCTCAACACTGGAGGGCAGTATCAGTTTCTGCTCAGACTGAGCTACCGAGCGACAGCGATCTGATTGTTAACCTTACGGACTCCGGGTTGAAGCCGAACGAGATTAGCGGCGAGCCGACTGGTGTCGGTGCTCGGCGAAGTTCCGGTCAGCACAGCGACGCCATCAGCAGTTAGTTCCACATTGATCCCGGAGAGTTCAGGGCGGTTCGTGCTGAACTGAGTCAGTTGGACGGAATTCGAATAGGCAAGATCGCCCGTCTGCTGAGCAAATGTCCCCGATGGCGCTGCAAACGCAATTCTCATCGTGGTTCGAATTGATCGGGGCGTTCCCGACTGGCTTGACTGAGTGTTAGACGTGTTCTGAGTATTCTGGAACGCTCCGAACTGGCGATTTGTCGCCTGCTGATTGGTCGCCTGACGAGCTCCACCAACGAAAGCCTGTGAAGAGTTGCTGCCGACGAACCCGGTCGCTGCATTCTGGACATTGTCAGTGTTGATTGAGAACCCTGAAACACCAGCATTGGCGTTTCCGGAAGAGCCTGTACTGGAGCCTGAGCTTGATGAACCAGTCGAAGAACTCGAGTTATTTCCAGTCTGCGAAGATCCGGAACCTGACAGTCCCAGTGCCGACGACAACGAACTGTTCGATTGGGCATTGGCTGTTGCCGACGTCAGGATCGCCAGGATCAGAATTGACCAAATGTTGATCGCAGGACGCAGCATCGAAGAATCCTCAGGAAGGGCGTTTCCAACGACGGGCGCCAACTCAGGAAATATGGCAGACCCGAGCTGACTAAATGTGAACAATGTTGCATTGCAGCAAGCTGTTGGCAGCAAAAGTCGCCTGATTCTAGTATCGAACCCGAGACAGAGTTGCTCCTGAGTCTAACAATCGAAACGTATGAACGGATCTGAGTTTCCTGAGAATTCCGTGTTCTGGTCGCTACCTTCCGAAAACTGTTTCGGCCGAAGATTTCGGTCGTAGGGGTCCGCGAAACTGGGAATCATCCGGACTTTCCGGAGATCCTGACTGGCCAAAGCGGAATCTGCCGGTCTCTCTTCGATTTGCTTTGTTATACTGTCGCGGTCAAATCGTTGAGAAAATTCCGAAAGTTTCGATCCATGCCCCCGCGTCCACGTCCAGGTTCTTCGAACAATCGTCCAGACAAATCCCGCCCCGCAAAACGAAGTCCGGGACGCCCCGGTGGTGCATCCCGAAATTCTCGACGTCCCGACCAGGCAGCGGAATCACGCGGCAGTCGCATCTCTGCTGATTTGCCTCCTGAGATTGAGGAAGAGTCCGGCGAAGACGGCGATCGCATGCGGCTGCAGAAGTTTCTGGCCATGGCCGGTGTGGATTCCCGACGCAAATGCGAAGAGTACATTCGTACGGGGCGAGTGACTGTGGATTCCGAAGTGGTGACCGACCCGGCTCGTTCTGTCAATCCCCTGAAACAGGATGTGCGACTGGATTCCGAGCGTTTGCGGATGCCGCGATTACGCTACTTTCTGGTCAACAAGCCTAAAGGATTTTTGTGTACAAATCACGATCCTCAGGGACGCCCCAAAGCTGTCGACCTGGTACCCGCTTCTGAACAGCGAATGTTTACGGTGGGTCGGCTCGACGAGATGACTCAGGGGATGCTGCTCATCACAAACGACGGCGACCTTGCTCAGCGACTGGCTCATCCACGTTTTGAAGTGATCCGCCGTTACCGCTGTCATGTCGCGGGAATTCCACATCCGGAAACATTGAAGCAGCTTCGCGAAGGCATGTACTTTGCCGAAGGCTTCTTTAAGTTTCGCAACGTGCATATTCATCGCCGCAAAGGCCAGAGCTCGATTCTGGAGATGGAACTTCAGGAAGGCAAGAACCGTGAAATTCGCCGTCTGATGGCGCGAGTCGGGCACAAGGTACTGGCTTTGGAGAGAATTGAGTTCGGGCCATTGCAGTTGGGAAGTCTGGCTCCCGGACGACATCGCGAACTGCAGCCGTTCGAAATTCATGAGCTGCGTTACTTCGCCGAGCATGGCGAAAAGCCAGGTGCCGCGCAGCCTCGGAAAGGCAGCAGCTTTGGCTATCGCACTGGTCAAACGCGGAATACTCGTCGACGTCCCGACGCGCCGGCCGAGCGATCTGCACCGGCGACGGAGAGTGTTTCCACAAGACCCCCAAAGCCAACCGGACCAATTCCATCACTTCGTGATCCGCGACCATCGGCTTCAGACGTTAAACCTGCCGAAACCAAGGCTGCGGCTCCGGAACGAGCCCCACGTCAGGATAGCCGTGCCAGAGTTCCCGAACGGCGTAGTTCGCAGCAGGAAACGAGAGGCCGAAGTAGTGAACGAGGTCCTGAGCGACGTCCTGCGATGAAGGAGCGTTCTGCGGTGAGGGAACGCTCGCCAATGAAGGATCGTCCTGCCGTCAGAGAACGCCGACCGGCGAATCAGGAAGGGCTAGCCCCGGCACGCGAAGCGAGGCAGAAGAACCCCAACACTTCTCTGGATCCGATTCAAAAGCCTTCGCCACGCAAGCGACCATCCAGCAAAGCGGCTAAGCGGAAACCGTTCCGGCCTGTTGATGATAAGCCAGTCAAGCCAATCAACAAAGGACGCGATCGCCGCAGAGCCAAATAGGTTGTCGAGTTGCTTTACTGGAACGAGTTTGGACGATTTAACCTGTCGTTGCTGATTGGTGAAGGCCGGGCTTTTCTGCTGGAAAGATCTTTCGCGACAGAACGCATCGTGCGTGCAATCAGGTGAGGATTGCACGCTGCATGTGTCATGACATGCACAGAGGTCGCGGCAAGTCATGAAGTCCTGCCCGGAAAGACGTATTCAGAAGGGCGTATTCAAACCAGCGACTATGCTCATTGCTGTGTTTCCGGGGCAATTGATTTGCGATCAACGATGCGGAAAAGTAGGATCTCACCGTCTTAGTTGACAATGTTTAGGCCTTGGCGGCTTGTCAATTTTGAATTTGAGTTTTCACCCACTGGTTCCTTCCTGAACAATTCTGGTCGGCATCTCCTGCTGAATGTACGACAGATTTCTTCAGTAAGGCCGTCCCTCCTGAACAATTTGGAGTTCTCGTAGATGTCGAACAAACCATCTGATTCCTCACGTCGTGGCTTTCTGAAGACCTCTGCAGTGGCTGCGGCTGGATCTTCTATCCTGACGAACCTCAGCCCAATCCGCGCGGCTCATGTTAACAGTGATGAGACCATTCGCATCGGTCTCATCGGTTGCGGTGGTCGAGGTCGAGGTGCTGCGGATCAGGCGATGAATACCGCTGGCCCGACAAAGCTTGTTGCTGTCGCCGATGCGTTTGACGATAACCTCAAGAGTGCCGTTGGTCAGTTGAAGCGTCAGCACGGCGATAAAGTTGACGTTCCGGAAGATCGTCAGTTCGTTGGTTTCGACGCCTACACAAAGGTGCTGGAGCAGGATTGCGATATCGTGATCCTGGCGACACCTCCAGGCTTCCGCCCGCTGCATTTTGAAGCCGCGATCAATGCCGGCAAGCACGTTTTCATGGAAAAGCCGGTGGCTGTTGACGCCGTCGGTGTTCGCAAGGTGCTCGACGCCAACCAGGTAGCCAAGTCAAAGAACCTCGCGGTTGCCGTTGGTCTGCAGCGACACCATGAGCCAATCTATATCGAAACGATCAAGCGTCTGCAGGACGGCGAGATCGGACGTATCGTCGCGACTCGTTGCTATTGGAACGGCGACGGTGTTTGGGTTCGCCCACGCCTTGATGGCCAGACCGAGATGGAGTACCAGATGCGCAATTGGTACTACTTCAACTGGTTGTGCGGTGACCATATCAACGAGCAGCACATTCACAACCTCGACGTCATCAACTGGCTGATGGGTGGTCCTCCGAAGATGGCTCAGGGACAGGGTGGTCGTCAGGTACGAACTGGGAAAGAGCACGGAGAAATCTACGATCATCACTTCGTGGAATTCACCTATGAAAAGGACGGCGAAAGCTCCGTCCTGCTCAGCCAGTGCCGACACATTCCAAATTGCTGGAGTTCAGTGTCTGAATACGCTCACGGGTCGGAAGGCTCGTGCAACATTGGTGACGGAAAGATTTTCGACGCCAAGGGCAACCTGAAGTGGGAATACAATCGCAAGTCTGAAGACGGCAAGCGAAAGAATATTCATGACGGTCACCAGGATGAGCATCACGACCTGTTCGCTTCTCTGCGAAAGGGCGAGATTCCAAACGAAGGCGACTACGGCGCTCACAGCACCATGACTTCAATCCTTGGACGCCTCGCAACTTACTCCGGCAAGGAGATTTCGTTCGAGGAAGCTCTGAAGTCTGATCTCTGCATTTCACCGGTCGAGACGTATCATTCGTTCAAGGATACTCCGCCGATCCTTCCAAACGCCGACATGACCTATCCAATCCCGATGCCAGGGGTCACGAAGGTTCTGTAAGCGGAGTCAGCCTCGAAATTCTTGACTTTTAAACGCATCAAAAGAGGCCACGATTGTCATTATCGTGGCCTCTTTTTTTTGCTCGTTGGACCTTGGACCTCGAACCTTAACCTTGGACTGCGGCAGCCTGCTGCCGCTTTTGTGCAGGCAGCCTGCTGCCAAACTGCAGCGTCTCAGCTTCGTTTTGTTACAGAACGGTTGTCCACAGCAGGATGTGGGCTCGAAAGCGGCAGCAGGCTGCCGCACTCCAAAAGGGTCTCACACGCGAGGCTTCGCTGCTCCGCCGATTGCTTCAAGCTGCTGATCGCGTTTGGCGATGGCGTCGGAGATGACCCTTTGACTGGCGGCATCAAGAGTTCTGTCGCCGGCCGTCACGGTTTGTTCAATCTGTTGCGGACTGCGAGTTCCAACGATCGCTGATGTCAATTCGGGCCGACGCAGAGTCCATGCGATCGCGACATCTGTTACCGACCACTGCAACGACTCCGCAAGAACACCGAGCGTGTTCACGAATTCCAGATTGATTTCCAGTTGAGGCGAATGGAAACGAGGGTCTTTCGAGCGATGATCTTTGCTCGACAACGCGGCAACTCGTTCGGCGGTGAATTTCCCTGTGAGCAGACCTTTGCCCATTGGGCTATAACAAACAACGCCGATGTTTTCTTTGCCACAGAACGGCAGAATTTCAGCCTCGACATCACGTGCAATCATGCTGTACGGCGGCTGCAGTGAGGCAATGGGATGGATCGCCTGAAGCCGCTGCATCTGACTGACCGAATGATTCGAAACACCGATGTGCCGAACCTTTCCCTGTTGCTTGAGGTCAACCAGTGTCTGCCAGCCTTCTTCGATTTCTTCATCAGGCTCTGGCCAGTGCATCTGGTACCAGTCGATGCAGTCTGTGTTCAAACGAAGCAGGCTCGCTTCGCATTCTGCGATTACACTTTCGCGTTTCAGGCACTTGCCGATTTCTCCGTTTCCCAGAGCAACTCGTCCGCACTTTGTCGCGACGATCGGCCGATCTGCTTTAGGAATGGCCTCCAAGGCTTTCGCGACCAGAATCTCACTGCGACCTTCGCCATAGATGGCGGCTGTATCGATCCAATTGATCCCCAGTTCGACCGCACGCACAATCGCCCCGATGGCTTCAGATTCGTTCTGGTCGCCCCAGCCGAATTTCCAGTCACCGCCACCAATTGCCCAGGTCCCGAGACCAATCACACTGATCTTGAGCCCACTTGAGCCTAATGTTCGAAACTGCACTTGTGGAATCCTTGGAATGAAGCCGAAATACGGGGCCTGTGGAGTTCTAGGAACAGTCCCGAAACAGTGTCCGGGGCAATCAAATGGAGACTCGCCCGGTGTGCCTGCGTTCGCTGAGGCTCAGTTGTCACACCCTACACAAAATCGTTGAAATGTGTCGGGAATGACAAGTTCGCCGCGGCGACGTAAGTCGGATGCTAAGTCATGATCCGTCTGAAATGCTGGCTAAAACCAACACGACAACTTGAACTGCGACTAGATTATCAACATAACAGCCTCAGGATATCGGCAAGCCATGTCACTTTACAGTCCCAACACAGACCCCAAATATCAAACTACCGACGAGCAGCGTCCGATCGGTTTGCCGGACGATGTGATCATCTCGGAAGATACTCATCGAGAAAATCGCCTGCCCGCCGGACAGCATCGTACTCGCAAATGGCCGGTGCTGCATGCGTCGACAGTTCCCGTGATTAATCCCGCTGCCTGGACGCTGCAATTTCATGGCCTGGTCAATAGGCCGTTGGAGTTTACTCTGGCGCAGTTTCGGGAGCTGCCTCGCATTAAGGTTTTCGCGGATTTTCACTGCGTAACGACCTGGTCGCGACTGGGGAATCTGTGGGAAGGCGTATCACTCAGATGGTTGTTGTCGGAAGCTGGCGTAAAGGACTCGGCCGCCTTCGCGATCATCGGTGGATGTGATAACGGCTGGACAACAAATGTTCCGCTGTCGGCTCTGCTGGACAATGACGTTCTTTTGGCCGATCTGCACGATGGCTTGCCACTGGACGACGACCATGGCGGACCTGTTCGCCTTGTGGTGCCCAAACTGTTCGCATGGAAAAGTGCGAAGTGGGTGAATCGAATTGAACTAACCGAACGCAACGTTCCGGGCTACTGGGAACAGGCCGGTTATCACAACGTCGGTGACCCATGGAAAGAACAACGCTACCGAGACGATCCGGAGTGGCTGAGCGAAGGCACAGTCGCGGATGGCATCTAAAAGGAGGCTTTTGTTCGCGGAAAAGCCTTCGCCGTCAGGCGACCCTCGTTTGCAATTGAGTAAGAATTATAGACTGCATCGCACCATCACGTGCCCAGAGGTCGCGGCAAGCCGCACAGTCCTGCGCGGCAAGCAGAACCTGCAGAAATCCGCGACGACTACTCGCTGCAGGAAGATCGCTGGAGTCCGCAAGACAAATCAAGTGATCTCGTTATCATTCGCGTTTTCCAGTGCGTTCGCTGCGGGCAGTCACAGGATGTTTGTCCGGCCGCAGAGCATTGTTTTCTCTGATTTTCAGGCCAATTGGAATGGTTCGAGATTTTACGACCGAGAGTTTGTCCCACGACCCGATTCACGGCTACATCCCGTTTATCTCACGAGTCGGACTGCCGGCAGGCGAGGCGGCCGAACAGGATCTGATTGACCATCCGTGGGTTCAGCGGATGCGGCAGATCCATCAGCTGCAAACGGCGTGGTGGGTGTTTCCATCCGCCGAACATATGCGATTTCAGCACGTACTTGGCGTGATGCATCTGGGGTCCGTGACTGTCAATGCATGGTACGAATCCTTGGCGGACTGCTGCCGCAATGTGCCTTCGCGAGCGTGCGTTGAGAGCATGGTGCGTATCGCCGGTTTGCTGCACGATGTGGGGCACGGGCCTTTCGGTCACTTCTTCGATGATCACTATCTGGATCAGTTTAATCTGACTCACGAAGACATCGGTGGCCATGTTATCGAGCATGAACTGGGCGATATCATTCGTCGCATTCGCAGAAACCCAAATGGAAAACTCCAGCCACTGGAAGAGCTTGACCCCAAGCAAATCGCGTGGCTGATTCGGCGACCTTCCGGACATCCGGACGACCAGGAAGGACATCCCGACTGGCTGAAGAAACTGCGAGCACTCTTCAGTGGAATTTACACGGTCGACAACATGGACTTCGTGCTGCGTGATGCGTACATGTCCGGTTACAACACCAAGGCATTCGATATCTCCCGCCTCATTCATTACAGCTTCTTTACGGAGAACGGCCTGACGATTCATTCGCGCGGTCTGCCGACGCTGATCAACTTCATCGAAACACGCGCAAATCTGTTCCGGACGATTTACTTCCATCGCACCGTTCGCGGGATCGACATTGCGTTGGAAGAATACTTTGCGGAGACGATGAAACGATTGTTCCCCGGGAATCCTCTGCAGCATTTGAAGGCTTATCAGGGACTGACGGAGACTTCGTTTCTGGTCGATGTGGCTCGCTGGGCCGACAGTTCTGATCCCACACTTCGTGAGCTGGGAACGCATTGGAAGGCGATCATCAACCGCGAAGAAATGTGGCGGATGGCGTGTGAACGTACAATGCACTTCCACAGCGGTCAGGCGGAAAGCACAACGATCTTTTCAGAACCGGATCTGGTGGAGCGGCGAGTTCGTGAGTCGCTTCCGAAACCACTCCGGGAGATTCCTCTTCGCATCGACGTGGCTCGCCACTATCACCGACCGAGTGCCAGAAAGCCGGCGGGCAAGCAGAATTACTGGTACGACACGGCTAGTGGTCTCTCGCATGAGCTGGATGATGACGAATTGTTCCGCAGTCTGCCGACCAGTTTCATCATCTTCCGCATTTACAGCCGCGATCATGGTCATGATCGCGAACTAAACGCCGCACTCCAGAAAGTCGCCGGCGGTTCGGGCGGAGATACTAAGACAAACATGTGACATCGTCCCCGCGAGTTTCTGGGGTTCGTGCTCGTTTAACGGCTAGCCGCAGGCGTTGCCTAATTTCGCCTGCGCCTGTGGCCCGCTGTTGAACGAAGTTTCAGTTTGTAACGGGCCGACTGTGATGGACTGCATGAGTTCCCCCCGTTTTGTGTTTTTGTGCCTATTCGTCGCGGCATGCCATGCAGCCCTGCGCGGCAAAACGGGCCTAAGAAAGACTTGCTCCCCGGCCGAACCGACCGAGATTCACAACTGAGTCCTTATTAGCGGAGGAGGCGGTTCATAATTGATTTCGATCGGGAAGCCTGCGAAACTGCCGGGGTGAGTGCAGGATGCCAGAATATTCTCGCCGTGAGTGAAGACTATGCCAGCGATTTCAATTCCTTGCCCCGCCTGTGGCGCGTCATTGAAACTTCCGGATACAAGCCTCATCGGCAAGACGGCTAAGTGTCCCAAGTGTCGGCATCGGTTTGTCCTGACACTGCCGGAAACCGACGAGGTTCCTCTGGCACTGGCAGATGTCCCCGTGCTGCCTTTGGCTCCCAAAATGGGAACTGGCGCGCGCTGGGTTCCGGATGAAGCACCGGCGTACCCCGCGGCACCACCGACCGCACCGGTGTTCCCGCAGTTTTCGCAAACGCCGAACGCGGGAGCGTTTGGCTCACCGCCTTTGAGTGGTGGCAGCAATGAGATTGTGATCCCCGACTTTCTGGCGCCGCCGACCGCCGCGGGCGGGAAGGCTTCCACAGCCGAGATTAATACCGGGGCTCCGTTTACAGCAGGTGCCGTTGCACCGAATGCACTTGCAGCCTCAACACGGGCCAAGGGAAAACCTGCCGCAAAGAAGCGTCGTCGCGGAAGTCGTGCCGGGATCATCGCGATGGTGATCACTGCGATACTCGTTGCAGCCGGCGGATATGGCGCGTATGTAATCAATCAGCAGAAGACGCTGCAGGTCAAGAAAGCGCCTGCGGTTAACAAGGGCTGGGAAGCGAAGAAAGTTGAATTGGCCGCGTCGAATGAAAACGCTGAAGCATTAAGCCCCACTTCGGGGAAAGCGATTCCACTGGATTATCTGCCGTTCACGCCTCATCTGATCTGTCATTTGCGCCCAGCCGCGTTATGGAAAAAATCGGATCGCACGACGGTTGAGTTTCAGGCCATTCTGGGTGATCTGGGGACGTGGCTCCATGAGCAGATTCGGAGTCGAACTCGCTTTGAGCCAGACGATATTGAAGAGCTGACGATCGCTGTCAATTTTGGGCCTCGCATGTCGGTGCCGGATGTTGCCGTTGTCGTTCGCCTTAAGGAAGCTCAGGCAAAGTCCAATTTCCTGAAGCAATTCAAGGGACAGCGCAAAGCCGATTTGAAAGCGGAGATTTATGAGTCGTCCGAATTCAGTTTTATGTTGATCGATGATCGCACATTTGCCGCGGCTCCGGTGAGTCTCACCCAGGAACTGGAGCTGTCTCGCAACGATGCCGCGTTGGCGTCCCCGGATATGGAGCCGTTGCTGCAGGCTTCAGATCGCGAACGACACGCCTCTTTGATTTTCGACCTGAAGATCCTCGACTCCCACCGCGAAGATATCTTCATGACGCAGATGCAGAAAGTCGTCGACAAGTTTGTTGTCTGGATGGGGAATGAGATCGAAACGGTCTCCTGGAGCATGCATCTTGAACCGAATTTTTACATGGAGACGCTGCTGCATAATTCGTCCGACAGTTCGGTCATGAAGGTGCAGCGACATGCCCAGTTGCAGTTCAGCAAGCTTGCGGAAGAGATGTTGGCGGGTGTTGAAAAGATGAAGCCAGCCACGAAGGGATCTCGCCAGATGATCGGCCGTTTTCCGGCGATGCTGCAAGCTCTGGACGTTGGTACGACGGCACATGTGGCTCCATCGTTTGCAAGGCTGGTGACGGTTCTGCCAAAGCAGGCGTCTGTGAATTTGGCCGCCGGCGCGTTATTGACCTGGAATCAGTCGTTGCTGACAAACTTCGACGATGAAAAGATTGTTGCCAAAGGCGACACGACATCAATTCCGGATAAGTTGGTTGATCGACTGCAGATGAAGGTACTGATTGACTTCCGCCGCACGCCGCTACAGGAAGCATTTGGTTACATCGGCGAATCAATCAAGACAGAAGTAGCGATTGACGGTGATGCACTGAAGGGAGCTGGGTTTACTCAGAACATGCCGCAGACGTTTGACCTTGGATCAGTGACTGCTCAGGCGGCCCTGCATGAGATTATTCTGAAGTATGCCAAGGAGCGTGATCCGCTGGTGCTGATTGTGGATGAAAAAGCAAAGAAACTGATCCTAAGCACCAAAGTGAAGGCCGAGGCTGATGGCCTGACGACGTTTGATACGGCTCCGAAGAAATAGCTTGGCGGTTCCGCTGCTATCAGTGATGGAAAACGGATTTGAGTCAGTCACGGGAAACGGAATCAACAATGGAATCCAGTCGACGCGTCTCATGGTTACTTCGGCTGGTGAGTTTATTGGCCGTTGTGGCAAGTTTCTCCTGGACTGAGGCGACCTCAAAGCTCGAGGCTCAGATGTTTCGGATTCCCGGCATGAACGGCCCCGAGGAATCGGAGGACGAAGGCGATGGTCTGCATACCGAGCGACGCGTCGAGACGAAGCTGGAGCAGATGTCTGCTGCAGCGAGAAAGAAGAACACATCAGAAGTTCTGGAACATCTGGAGTCTCTGAGAGCTGCAGATCCGATGTTGATTGTTCGCGGATCGGATAAGGTCTTTGTGCCTCTGCATCGGGATCTGGTTCTTTTGATTCAGCGATTCAGTTCTGAAATTCAGGAGGCGATTGAAAAATCGGATCCGGGGGCCGATGCCGCATTAAGATTGGCCATTGAGGCTGATACTGCAGTGGCCTTGCCAACCTTCCTGCAGCAATTTGCAGGGACGAAAGCTGCGGGAAAAGCTCATTTACTTCTGGCCGCAAAACATGCGGATCGGGGCCACAAACTGGCAGCTCAGTATTGGCTGGCCCCCCTGCTCACCAAACAGGCCGATCCTGAATTGAAGGTTATTGCGGAGAGGATGAACGCTCGGCTGGTGCCCGCAACCGAGCCAGCTCACGCGGGCGCTAAACCACCCGACGCAGACCGTTTGGCTTCAGACAATGCGGCTTCAGACAATGCGGCTTCAGACAATGCGGCTTCAGACAAATCCCCTGAACCAACGACAGACGAGCAGAGTTCTGATGGCAAGAATGCCGGTGATAAGACTGCAGGCAATCAGTCACCGCAGGATTCATCTCCTGACGCTGGGGCGACGACAGATCCGTCTGTTGTGAAGTCTGCACAAGACAGTGACGAATCTCCGTCAGCGCCGGGTTCGGAATCATCGCCAAGCCAGAACGTTGACGCAGTGGGTGATTCGTTTATTCAGCAGCGGCACTGGTTTAAGTCGCTTCCGATTTCCAGCACAGCGCGAACGCGATCTCAGCAATTGTTGCGAGAAGCTCCGGAGATCAAGGGGATTCCGTGGTCTGCGTGGCAGCCGGAGCTGGATGCCGAGCATGTGTATGTTCGTGTGCCAGGATTGATTTCTGCTTATCGATTGAGTTCCGGGCAACATTTGTGGACGAGAACTCTGAGTCATGAGCAGTCGCCCGTGCGTCCTCTGGAGCCGGACTTTATTGGTGGTGGATTTGGAGTCGAGCGAAATCCATTGCAGGAAGCGATGAACAGTCCGGAGATCCTGCAGTTGCATCGCAACGAGATGGTGGGGCGGATGACGTCGGATGCTGAGCGATTGTATCTGGTGTCCCAGTTAAGCGCTGGCAACGGTCCTGTCGTTTCCCGTGGCATGATGCGAATCCGAGGTGTTGCGGACCAGACCAAAGCCGGACTGTGGGAACTTGTCGCCATCGATAAGGAAACCGGCCGGAGACTGTGGACGATGGGTGGCCCTCCTGTGGAAGAAAAGTTCGGCAATGAACTGGCGACTGCGTGGCTGGCGGGGCCGCCTGCTGTCGAAAAAGGCAGGCTGTTTCAGGTGATTGAGAAAGAGTCCGTCGTACAACTGGTTTGTCTGGAGGCGGCTACAGGTCGTTTGCTCTGGCGTGTTCCTTTGTCTTATCCGCAGAACCAGATTGGGCTGGATGCTGCGCGGCAATTGCTGGCTGCTCAGACCCGTGTGCAAGACGGCCTCGTCTATACGACTTCAACAACCGGCTGGCTGTTCGCCATTGATACGATGACACACTCCATACTTTGGGCTCGAAAGCTCAACACGAGATCAGCGGACGGTCGAGATGAACGTCTGCTTCGCAATACCGGAATGTTCATGACTGATCTTGCGCCACTGAAACAGGCGTGGCGTTCTCAACCGCCTATTCTTCTTGGCGACAAACTGCTGGTTCCGACCGCAGAATCAGCAACCTTGCTTTGTATTGATCCGAGGAGTGGCAGGACTCGTTCCACATCGATTCCCGCTTCCGGAGTTACTGTCGTTCTGCATTATGATTCGCAATGGCTGATTCTGGCCTCAGCCGAATCCATTGTTGGTTTTAGGCAGCCACAACTCAAGAAGGCATGGACTCTGAAAGTAACGGACCCGGCGGCTCCCCCTGTCGGACCTGCATCACGTCAGGAAGACGATCTGTACGTTCCTCTGGCCGACGGCTCAGCGGCCGTTGTTGCGATCGAGAACGGAACGTTGAAACAAACTCTCAAGCGATTCCGGCCCGCATGGAGTACCGGAGGTTTTTATTCAACGCAGGGCGGAATTCTGAGTCATGCACCAGACCATTTGACGTTGATGTCGCGTGAGCCGGTAACCGGCCATGATGAGACTGATCCACTTCAACATGCGACATTCCTGTTTGAATCCGGTGCAGTAAAAGAGGCATCGATCGCTGCGGCGAAGATTCCGGTAACGGCTTTGCGCAGAGATGCCGTGCGGCGTTTGAGGTTTCGGATTGCCGTTGCGATGTTGAAAGCTGAGGAAAGCGATAACTCAGCGACGTTGGCGAAGGATTTGATCGCAAAGGAGGCGGCCCAACTGGAAGAGATCGCCGGCATGGCTCAGACCGCTCATGAGAAAGCCCTCACACATTTTCTGCGGCTTGATTACCTGCTGCGAACGGCTCCCGAGAATGTCGTCCCGTCATTGATTGATGCCTTAACTCTGGATGAGTCGGTTCAGATGGTCGATGTTCCGGTGACCTCCTCCATGAAGGAACTGCTCGCGGATGCTGCGGGAAGTGACCCGTTGGCTCGGAACCCGCTAAAAACCTCGATTGATCAGCGATTTGTGACGTTTCGAGCCTGGGTGTTGATGCAGCTGCGGGATCGAATTGCGACGGCTGAAGCCAAGGAGCAAAGTGCTATCATTCTGGCATTAGCCGCTGTCCCGGATGTTTTGATTGCAGAAATGCATTCGAAGGGTCTTGCCGAGGAGTCATTGCGGCGAGCTGAAGTGCAGTTGCAGAACGGTGAATGTAATGAGCTGACATTGCAGCTTTTGATGTCTGCGGCTGATGCCCAGTTGGATGCGGGTCTGACAGGAGATGTAAATGCGTCAGATAGCGAACAGAAGATCAAGCTCTCCGTTCGAATTGCAGACGGCTTTGGGAAGGCTCGTGAGCTGCTGTTGAAGAAGTCGAATGTGGAGTCGGCTCATCGGGAGCTTGTGGATCGAATTTTGACGGTTGCACAATACGAACTTCAGGGCAAGCTGCCGGGCGTGACCATTGCAGCTCCGGATGATACTCGAGAATTCATCGTCAATCGTGTCGCGGGCACTCCGGACGTTCCTTTGACCATGTTGCCAGTCAGCAATACGGGAAGGATGATGGGGCGAATGCCGGGAAGATCCGATGTCAATGTGAGCTCCGCATCTGATGCTTTCCTTTCGGCATTTCGCTGGTCGGTGCGTACGATCCCTGGAGCAATTCAGGCGAAGTCTGTTCGCGAGCCATTTGTTGCGCCGTGGACGATTAGTCGCGAGGCGTCGAGCAACGTCAATGACTTGCGGAATCAGGAACTCTATCGGTTTGGCACCGTACTCCTGCTGGCGGACAGCGATGGCTTGTCTGCATTTTCAGTGACTGAGCAGCGATGGTTGTGGCGGAAAACGGCCGCCGACGGGTTTTCCAGTCGACGTTCACGACTGACAGAAAAGACATTCGGAAAGCTCGATACGGGCTTTGGCTCTTTGGCGATATGGTTTGGGGGATCTGGCGTCGATATTTGCGGAGGAAACGCTCGGTGGGTGTGTCTGAAGTCGAATGACAGCGTTGAAGTGATTGATGTCTTTACTGGTAATCGTCTGTGGGGAATGCCTCTGGAAGAAACGTATAGTTCAGTGCTGGCTTATCGCTCAGCCATTATTGGCCACAGAGGATTCTCGCATTTCTTAGTGTTGAATCCAGTTGACGGTAAGGACCAAACCTCTGCTGTTTTGAGTGCGGAAGAGCTATCAGGAATGGCCCTTCTTCGAGAGACGCCGGATTCGATACTAACCCTGAGGCATCCCTTCGAAGATCAACCAACGCTCTTGTGGATCAATCAGGCTGATGGGCTTGTGAAACGCCAGTTGGAGTTGTCACAGAAAATGCATGCGACCATCATGGAAGAAGAAACACTGGCGGTGTTGACTGAGAATGGTGATCTGAGAGTCGTTGACCTGATGACGGGGGCTCAGCAGGACTTTGCCGGCTCTGGGGCGGAGATCGCAAAGTCGTTATCGATTGAGCCAACGAAAATGGCATTCCATGCAGATGCTCTGAACTATTATGTCTACGAAATGGACGACAATGGACTCGGGTTGTTTGCTTTCGAAACGGCTCGTCTAATTCCGGTCAAGACAAGCGTAGTGGCCTTTAGTCGAAGTACCGGAAAACTTGCCTGGGCACATCCTATGAAGGCGTCGGGCAGTCTTTACGTTGACGGACCGGACGAACTTATTGTTGTGGCTGAGATCAACGAGAATGTTGCGGCCAACCCGGGCGGTGGGCGACCTCTCAATATTCCGGGGCTGATGATTCAGATGGGCCAAAATTACGATATCAAAGGCCTTTCGCGAGCGACCGGACTTTCGCGATTTAGCTACAAGGTCGCTGCTCAGCGTCCATTCTCGGAAATCCGGCTGACAAGAACAACGGCCAACCAGTTGGATCTGGAGGCCTTTGGCCATCGAGTCAGATTCAACTCTTCCCCGGTTGCGACGGCTCCCTGAAACGGCTGATGGCAGGTTCCTCGCTGGCGGACAGGTGATTTAGCCTCGTACGAAGCGTTTTCGTTTAGCCGCAAGCTGCAGGCGGAGTCGAAATGGGGCGGACACGCCTGTGGCATGCGGTTAATCGATTAAATCAAAAGGCCACAGGCAGAGGCCTGAAAGTTCCTGGCTGGCAATCTATTTTTGAACTGGCGTTTGTCATTCTCGTCAGGAAAGCTAAAAAGGGCCCTAGAGCGACTAACAAAACCGGGATTGGCTCCCTTAAAGAGCCTGAAATCACGGAGACATGTGACTGTCAGGGGTGCCTATCCCCGCTTTGTTGGTGGCTCTCAGTAACGGCTCACCATTTCACTTGTTTGTTCTGGAATTCGTATCAATGGCCAAGGGTAAAGTCAGCGGCAACATCTATCGAGATCATGAAATCAAGGAAGATCATTCCTTCACTCAGGGATTTGGAGCCGGTACCGGAGTTAATAGGCGATACTCGGCCAAGGTCGGCGGCAAGACCAAAAAGGGCAGCCTTGAACAAGTGAAGGCCGATATCGACTATTTCCTCGACAAGAAAAAGACTGAGGAAAAAGGCGAGTGATTAGTGACGCCTCGGGATTCTGATGCCCCGCATCAGCATCGGAACATCGCTCCTGACGTGGTTCAGGCGTTGTGGCAGCTGACCGCCCGGCATCTGGGGGATTTTCCTGCCGTGTCCGGGGCTGCTCCCGTTTTGCCGCAGTGACGCCATGGGAGCGGAATTTGGCGTCATAATGCGTGTAATCGCGTGATGGAAATTCCCGGTTCTTCAGAGTTGGACGTTGAATACTGACTTTTCTTTGAGGAATCCGGGCAGAAAACATTCCTCCGTTGCTGACCGACTGCTGTCTTCATAAAATCTCGCTGCTGTTTGGGCGCGGGGCGAACGAGTACAGATGTGCTCAAAATTCGTACGGCCGCATTTTGAATCGCTGACTGACAAGAATTTCTCATGAAACACGTTCTTTCCGCTTTGGTGATGAATCAACCGGGTGTTCTCGCTCATATTTCCGGCATGCTGGCTTCCCGAGCCTACAACATTGAGAGCCTTGCCGTCGGAGCCACCGAGAACCCTGAACTCTCACGGATCACTTTCGTCGTCAACGAAGATGAAAAGAAGCTGGACCAGGTTCGTAAGCAACTTGAAAAGATCGTGACTGTCGTTCGTGTTCAGGACTTCTCAGGTGCGGATTACGTGGAACGTGACCTGATGCTGATGAAGGTCAGCACAGAGAATGGCCGACGTGGTGAGATCCGTGAACTGGTAGATATTTTCCGAGGTCGCATCGTCGACGTCGGGGCCAGCCACGTGATGATCGAAATCTCCGGTCGTGAGAGTAAGATCGACGCCTTCATCGATCGCATGCGAGAGTTTGGGATTCTCGAGATGGTCCGCACCGGGCGAATCGCCATGATGCGAGACCGGACGATTACCGAGGAATCCGGGGCCGACACTTCGTGTGATGCTGCGACGACCTCGAAGTCCTGAGCATTTGGGCCGTCAGGCGATCCGGCATCCAGCGAATCTGCAGGCTCCTAAGCCTCATGCAAGAATTTGCGCATGCCAATTGAGTGTCCGGGCGGCCTGCTGTTTCAGGGCATCCAGTTCCTCAGGTCTGATTTTTCTGGACCTGGACTTGTGGCTCAGGCACCACATCCTGACGCGACAATTGATTCTGCTCAGGGATTTCACTGGCCTGTTCCTTTGCTCAATATTTCCGTTGCCAGGGTGGAATTCAGCCTTTGGGTAACGACGACCTTTTGATTTATTCACGGGATAGATTTCGTCCATGGTCCAGATCAATGCAAATTATCTTAAACTGAAGGCTGGCTATCTTTTCCCTGAGATCGGTCGCCGCGTGACTGCGTTCTCTCAGGCCAATCCGCAGGCACGGATCATTCGCCTTGGAATTGGCGATGTGACAGAACCTTTGCCGTCGTCGATCACCAAGGCCATGCATGCGGCTGTCGATGACATGGCCAGCCGCGATTCGTTCAAGGGTTATGGCCCGGAGCAGGGTTACGCGTTTCTGCGGGAGCCAATCGCTCAGCATGATTTTCAGGCTCGTGGCGTTGATATCTCGGCCGATGAAATTTTCATCTCTGACGGTTCAAAGTGCGACACCGGCAATATTCTGGACATCATCGGCGACGGCAATAAGATCGCGATTACCGATCCGGTTTATCCCGTCTATGTCGACACAAATGTGATGGCTGGAAACACCGGCGCGGCGGATGCGTCCGGTCGCTTTGAAGGGCTGGTTTATCTTCCAGGGAATGAAGCGAACAACTTCGTTCCGGAGCTGCCGTCCGAGAAAGTTGATTTGATCTATTTGTGCTATCCCAACAACCCAACGGGCACTGTGGCGACTCGCGAAACGCTGCAGAAATGGGTCGATTATGCTCGAGCCAACAATTCGCTGATACTATTCGACGCCGCGTACGAAGCCTTCATTTCAGACCCGTCGATTCCGCACAGCATTTTCGAAATCGAAGGTGCGAAGGATGTCGCGATTGAATTCCGCAGCTTCAGCAAGAGCATCGGCTTCACTGGCGTTCGTTGTGCCTTGACCGTCGTGCCAAAGCAGTTGATGGGCACGACACCAACCGGAGAAAAGGTTTCTCTGCATCAGCTCTGGAATCGCCGTCAATCGACCAAATTCAATGGCGCGTCTTACGTCGTTCAAAAGGGTGCGGCAGCAGCCTATACGGACGAAGGCAAGGTCGAGATGCGGGGTCTGATTGACTTCTACATGACCAATGCTCGCCTGCTGCGTGAAGGTTTGACGAAGGTCGGCATTCGCGTTTTCGGCGGAGTGAATGCTCCTTATGTCTGGCTGAAGACTCCGAACAATCTGGGCAGTTGGGAGTTCTTCGACATGTTGCTGAATCAGGCCCATGTCGTGGGAACACCGGGCAGCGGATTCGGTGCAGCAGGCGAAGGTTACTTCCGCCTGAGCGCGTTCAATAGTCGCCAGAACGTTGAAGAGGCTCTCGAACGGATCCACACAGTTCTGCAATAAAGAGTATTCGTGCCCAAAACCCGGTCAGGAAAACGCGATGACGCAGTCCGCTGAACGAACAGTTTATATTTCTGGTCGTATGGTGCCGGAGTCGTCAGCGACGATCTCCATCTTCGACAGCGCGGTTCTCCTGGGCGATTGCATTACAGAGTCGACTCGAACATTTCGGCATCAACCGTTTCGGCTCGATGACCATATCAAGCGGCTTTACAAGTCGCTGAAGGTTAGTCGAGTCAACCCGGGGCTGACTCCGGAAGAGATGACTCGAGCGACACTGGAAGTGCTGGAAGCGAATCGCGGTCACATGGGGCCGAATGATGACTGCTGGATCGTCCACAATATTTCACGAGGTCTCATGAAGCCCGGCCCCAGTCCGGCTCAGACCAATCCCGCGACGATTATGATCTTCACCAGCCCGATGGATCTGCGTGGCTGGGTGCGATACTACACCGAAGGCTGCCATGCGGTGACATCGTTTAGTCGAGCGATCCCGGCTCAGTCACTGGATGCTCGAATCAAGAACCGCAGCCGTTTGTTTTATACGATGGCCGACACGGAAGCTCGGCTCGTCGACCCCGATGCTCAGGTCATCATTCTGGATATTGATGGAAACGTTTCCGAGAACAAGGGCGGAAACATCTTTCTGATTGCAGACGGTGTTCTAAAGACGCCTTCGACAGAAAACTGTCTCGACGGAATCAGCCGGCAGACTGTGATTGAGCTGGCTCAGAAACTTAATATCCCGGTTCAGGAAACTCGCCTGCAGATCTACGACTTCTACACAGCCGACGAAGTGTTCTTCACGAGTACTCCGTACTGCATTATGCCGGCGACAAAGTGCAATGGGCTGGTTGTGGGTAACGGGCATGTCGGACCAATGACTCAACGCCTGCTGGCGGCCTGGAGCGATCTCGTGGGCATGGACATTGTCGAACAAGCTCAGCAGCAGAAATAAGGCTCTACGCGAAATGAAGTGCGCGGTGAACTTTGAGTAGTGATTCCGTTCTGATTAAGCCTGAAAGGCTTGTGCAAATCAGCCTGGGGCAAGTGAATCCACGACTGTGGATGAACGCCGCCCCAGGTGAACGTTCTGGTCCAGGATGAACCCTGAAGGGGTTCCACAACGTGTTTTTATACGGCCCTTTCAGGGCAGGTTGTGTTCCGTGCGACGTCACCTGAGGCGTTGCCTCAGGCTGACTTGTTGAGGCCCGTTGGGCCGAATCGCAATGGCGACATTCCGGCGATCTGGATCATTCTGATGCGCACGCCGCTGACTGGCGGCGGGCGACTTCATTTCCAGAGACCACGCTTTTCGGACCGGCGCACTTCATTTCGCGCAGAGCCAGAGATAAATGGTCAGGTCTCTTTCTTTTGCTAATCGGCCGGCGAGAAGCCTGTAATATTGGTGCAGGTAAGACGGCCAGGCTGTGACATGATCCAGACCGAGCACCGTGCGTACTCAAAGACGGGCTAACGGTAAACTGTCTTCTTCAATGCTGACGCGGGCGACTGGCTCACATCCATCAGTGAGCTGTGACGCCACGCGCTGGCCAGGTAACGGCTGGGAGCCGAATCCGTTAACAGCGCACGTCCGGCTCTACGAGTGGGCGACCTCAATTGTGCATGGATCAAATATTGTGACACCATCACGGGCAACCACGTGGCAAACAGGGAAAACAAACCGTATCCTAAACACAAGAGTTTAGCCCTACTCACCCGGAGTGGCGGTGGCCAGCGTTTTCTGAGATCGAAGTCAATTCTCGCCATCCGCTGATGGCGATCGTAAGGGGCGAGGACGAATGGGCTTTCACTCCGCAAACTACAATGTTTACGTCGCCCTCGGCGATCCGAAGGCTGCACCACTCTGGAAGTGGAAAGCATGGCAACAGTTCCTGCCCGCGATCGACCCGCTGATCAATGCCGCACGTGGGAAGCCAGCCGTTCGTTCGACGCAGTTCCTGGCCAAACTTGCAGGCGACGTTAAGTTTGGGCGGCTCGGTTGGAATGAGGCGGATCACCAGAAATGGTGTCATGGGTCGCCAGCAAACAAGGATACTTCCAGGTCGTGGCGTTTTCTGTGTACGGAAGTCTGGGCACCTGCGTGGACAGCGTGCGAACGCGAAGACTTAGCACCAGACGTATTTCTGTCCATTGCCGACGAGTCGCCTGGAGGCGGGCCGCGTAAAAGCCTGCTGTTCAGTCCCGTCGTGATTCTTGCCGTAGTATCGGAGTTGGCCCAACGGCATCCGACTGAGGTAGACATCGCAGTGTCTGCATTGCGAGAGCTGACCTTGGCGAAGCTAATCGGCCACAAGCGACGCCCCTGGGCCAAGTCCGTCGGGTCGGATGGCTTCACCAATGCGATACAGGATTTGGCTTTCAGCGGGCTGTTCAAACCGGGGCCGCGCCACAAGGGCGAACCTGGTCTTCACCTGTTCGCCGACAAGTGGAAGAAGGTGTAGATCAAAGTGGGCCCCTAACAATCGGTTCAACGGGAGCCGCGGGCCGCGCGGTTTCTGAAATCAATGTTGGTTGGCCGCGGCCCGGTTAACCGTAGCGTTGGGCAACTTCCTATGGCCGCGCCAATAATGCTGACGGACCTGGCGATCGAAAGCCTCGCGGTAGCTGTGTTTGAAAAACCCGGTGCCTGGGTTGTTGAAGCTTACTCAGACTTCGACGCCCCGCCACGCCAATTCACTTCGCCATCTGAATTGGCGCAGTACGCGAAGGAGAGACTCTCTTCGGCAAATGCATCTGCGTTCTTCTTTGTGATCTATCCAGACATGGGTGGCCGCGCAGTCAGACAGACAATCCAATTGAAGCCAGGCAGCGTTCCGGGGCATAAGCTCAGATATACCTGGGAAGGCTGGGGCTTGATCTCAGTTATTCTTGAAAGGGGAGATCACCCAAATAGAAGTTCGCATATTGCCGCTAACTCCGAGAAACGGGCTGCAAAGTGGGAGTCAACTTACCCAGAATGGGACTCACCTCGCACATGGAATTGGAAGGCAGTGGCAAGCCATGTGAGGAGACTGAACCGTGTGCTCAGCAGAGTTGCCTGACAATCGGTTCAACTGAAGAGGCGGGCCGCGCGGTTTCTGAAATCAACGTTGGTTCACCGCGGCTCGGTTAACCGTGTCATTATGCGTCAAGAACTGGAAATCGAATGTGACATCGCGAGTCCCCGTCAAACTAGTGGAAGATCACATTCGGCGGTTCTTCGCAGGGCACGCAATCACGGAGCATCAGTGGATGCTCGGACCTGTGCCGGATGCGATGCCTGAGTTCCGGATTCTGTGTGCAGGACCGGGGCCACGTACTGGCTTCTGGACCTACTTGTCAATCGGCGCTTCGTTGATCACACACGACAGTTCTGGATTGCTTGAATTCTTTGTCGTAGCACCATCCGAAGATCTGCGTCACGTTGAACTGGTCACAATGGTTGCGTGGTATCACAAGACAAAGGCACTTGGATGGGGACATACCGTCCCAATTGGTCACCCGTGGCTGCCAGGTTCATTATGCGATCAGATATTGATCTCAACACCGTATCCCTTTGGTCCGGAACTTGAAGTATGCAACTACGATGGCGGTCACGTCCATGTTCTCTGGCTGCTTCCGATTTCGTCGGCTGAAAAAGAATTCAAAGTAACCCATGATATTGAAGCCCTGGAGCAACTTTTTGACAATGCAGCTATTGAGTACTGGGATGCATGCCGCAAATCGGTCGTGTAGAATTGCACACATAACCATGCTATGCCCGCCGATCTGGCGGCGGCGCCAAGTTCACTTTACCAAATCACTCGCGCCAACCGGGTGATTGCAGTCGTCATGTTGCGATGCAATGAATCAGCTGAAACGCGATTTTGCTTGTGTCCTGATCGCGAGGCGTGCGGTTGGCGGAAGTTTCATTGGACTCAGTTTGCTCAAGGGGTTGCAATCTTACCTCGGCTTGACGGAGCATGAATTCTACAAACAATACCCCATCAGCTGGTATGTAGCGATCGCCTTTGGTCTCAGTTTCATCGTCAGTCTTGTCTACTCCGTCAAGAAGGTCTATGACATGCATCCAAACATTCAACTCCGTTCGAAATCGAACGAAATCCTTGAAGGCGTTTTGGCTGACCCTAACTACAAGCTCTGGCACCAAGAGGCGAAGCGTCTGCTCGATGAGCGAAAAACATAGGCTGACCGTCGGCTGTGGAAATGCAATAAGGCTTCGGGCCGCATAAATGCTCGCGGTTCGTCGAAGGCAATAAGGCTCCACCTCTGGTTCACCCTGCATGGAGAGCTGTGATGAAAACTAATCGCGTAGCATGTAGTAGCAACATTACGATAAAATGAACCCGAGCTGCGGTGGTGCGTTTTTTACACTTTGCCAAGCCACTCGCTGCAGCCGGATGATTTTGACGTTCGTTGCTGTAACTCCAGCATTCATGTGTGGTCTGTAATGATTGAATCAGTGACGACTTTACCTTTCAATCGCCACGTGGGCATTCAGAAGTCTTCGACCAGCGAAGGGTTGCTGGAACTACCATCTGGCGAGCAATTCCTTAACCACATTGGCACCGTACACGCAGGTGCACAACTTGCACTCGCCGAGGCGTGCTCAGGAGAATTTCTTCTCAACACTCTTGCGAACGAAGTGGGAATCGTCCCTGTCGTGCGTCGCGTTGAGGCCAAGTTCAAGAAGCCCGCGAACGGCAGGGTCACAGCAAAGATCAATACTTCGCTCACGATGATCGATCAATCACTCGCCGAACTAGCCGTAAAAGGGCGGTGTTTACTGACAGTCCATGTTGACGTTCATGACGAGCGAGGACAACATTCACTTTCGTCCAGCTTCGAATGGTTTGTCACAAGAACGGCGAACACTTGATAGCAGCGAACCCAGCCGTGCATCCGAGCACGCAAACGGACGGTTTTGACATGGAGCATCTCTCGCGTGTGCCGGGTGATGATGAGCGCGACAAGAAGGACATGACCTTCCATCAGAGACGGGACTCATTCCGCGGGAACCTCTGTAGTTCTCTTTTTCTCTGGTTGTGTTAGTCTGCGAAGTCGTTGCCACCTGCATGGCGCCGAGATTGACCAGCATTGCTTTAGGCCGCATCATGACCGAACCAACGATTCAGAATCTGTTTGATCTCACGGGGCGAGTTGCTCTGATCACCGGCGGTTCGGGATTTCTGGGGAACTCCCTGTCACGAGCACTCGCGGAGGCCGGGGCGAGCGTTGTCGTTGCCAGTCGCGAATTACCCCGCGCTCGGGCGGTGGCTGATGCTCTGCCAGTAGTCGGCAGTGCGGCTCATTATGCGGTTGTACTGGATCAGATGGACGAAGCATCTCTGAACAGCGGATTTGATGCGGCAGTTGCTGCGGCCGGCAAGATTGACATCGTGATCAACAACGGACAGCAGGGACATCCGGTTGATCTGACCACGATTACCGGGGAACAGTTCAATCGAGATCTTCAGAACGCGACGGGATATTTTCTGCTCGCGCGACGTCTGCGTGATCATGTGGTTGGTCGCGCAGCCACGGGATCGATCGTCATGATTGGTTCGATGTATGGCGTGGTTGGATCTTACCCCGATGCTTATGAAAACATCTGCGTAGCCAGCCCGGTTCAGTATCACGCCTTGAAAGGCGGGATTGTGCATATGACGCGGCATCTGGCCGTATACTGGGCCAAAGATAGCGTCCGCGTGAACTGCCTCAGTCCTGGCCCGTTCCCGTCCGAGAAAGCTCCGGCTGAGATGGTGCAGCGACTAAAGACGAAAAGCCCGATGAAGCGAATGGGCGTTCCTCATGAATTGAAAGGCCCGCTGTTGATGCTGGTCAGCGATGCCGGCAGTTATATCACAGGGCAAAACCTGTTAGTCGATGGTGGCTGGACCGCGTGGTAACGAGTGGCAACTGACGGCTGACCGCTTCTCATTGGTCACTACGTCGCCAGCTCAAAAATGCTGGAAAACCTGGCGAAGAGCAGAAAACGGAAGCACGCGTCGTGGGAGTGCAGCGGAAATCTCATGAAGCGTTGAGTATCGATGACGGAGCAGCAGGCGACGCAAGCGGATTAATCTTCGCCGCCGGTCAGAACTGCAGTGCCGGCAATAGGGTGCCCGGGCTGCATCTTCAGAACATGAGTCTGCATGCCGTTGAAGTAGCTGGGAACGGCCGCTTCAAGAACAGGCATCAGTCGCTTGGGTGTCTTTGTTGAACGCAGAACCGTCAGATAGTCCAACAACACCTTGGCCGACTCGTCAGAATCGTTCAGCATGAAATGAACCCACGCCCAGCTCTCCGCGTAGTCGCGTGTCGTGAGATCGCGAAAGTCGGTCAGCATTTCCAGGCGATAGAGATTCGGATTCCACTTCTCAGACTCGGCCATTCGCAGCTCACGCAAATGAGAAGCGTGAGCCGCCCCGGGAGTCGACGCATCGACCTCAAAATATTCCGCCAGCCCTTCATCAAGCCACAATGGCACAGACTGCAAAGTCGCGTGCAGCAGCCCATGAGTGAACTCGTGCCGCAAGTCTTCTTTGACCTGAGGACTGATGAACGAGTAAACCGCAAGCTCGCGAGCCGTCCCGACGAAGTAAGCTCTGCGAGGAGGCAGATCCTTCCATGTCGTATGCATATAGAAACGATATGACGCTTCGTCACTGAAAAGGTACACATGAACCGGATCACGTTGCTCTGGCAGTTGCAGAGTGTCGTAAACCTGATCGTGCAATTCCTCAAGTTCTTTTACCAGCACGTTGTCCTGATCCAGACGCACGTCACTGTTGATGACGAAATGTCCGGTGGCCACGCTGTGCAGAGACGGACGATCTGTGGAAAACGTGGTCTTGGGAGTGCTCTGACAGCCAATCGCGATCAACGTCACTGCAAGCAATCCTGCAATGATGATCGGCGAGGCACTAAAATGCCCGCGCGAAGTCTTCTTTTGGAAAACGTTGTCTTGCACGAACGTTTGCAACCAGTCGGAAAGAGACGATGAATCAGTTGAGCGACCTCTGGACTGTGATAATCCGGATCCAGAGACCTTGGACAAAACCGCACGGATGGTGACAGAAGCCGTGAAAACCAGCAAGCCAGATGCGTTGCCGTTGACCAGCCCAGAGGCTGCCGGAAACCGCCCAACTCCCCGGCTTCCACAGCCAGCCGACGTTTTTGCCGCAACTGGCATTTTTTGCCACCGGGACAGAGCAGCAAATCTGAGCCGTACCGCTGACGACGGTGGTACGCTACACTCCGGTGCGTTGGGGGCGGAACTGGAGATGCATTGTCAGACCCAGAAACGTAGGTTGGACATTCTTGTCTGACAAACCGGCTACGGGCAAGAATGCCCATCCTACCCAAAACTGAAGAATTGACGAAAACAGTTGTCGATAGTCGGAAGGTTCATAGTCGAAGTCATCCTGGTACTTTTTTCATCCTGAACAGGTTCTTTATGTCTCGCAAAGTTTATGTGGCTGGAAAGCTGGTTCCTGCTGAACAGGCGACTGTCAGCGTCTTCGATCATGGTCTGCTCTACGGTGACGGAATTTTCGAAGGAATTCGAGTCTACGGCGGGCGAGTCTTTCTGCTGAAAGAGCATATCGATCGACTTTACGAGAGCGCTCTGGCGATTCGTCTGGAGATTCCAATCAGCCACAGTGAAATGACTAAGGCTGTAGAAGATACCGTGAAGGCCAATGAGATCGCTGACGGCTATGTGCGTCTCGTGGTGACTCGCGGATCCGGTTCATTGGGCCTCGACATTCGCCGCACCAGCAATCCGCAGGTGATTGTCATTGCCGACACGATTTCACTTTATCCGCCGGAGCTTTATCAGACCGGTATGCGGCTCGTGACGGCGGCGACCATTCGCAATCATCCAGGAGCACTCAGCCCGCGCATCAAGTCGCTGAACTACCTGAACAACATCATGGCGAAGATTGAAGGCACGGATGCCGGCACCGTGGAAGCTCTGATGCTGAACCACAATGGCGAAGTGGCCGAATGCACCGGCGACAATATTTTCATCGTCAAGCGAGGCGTCCTGAAGACTCCTCAGCCAGACGCTGGAATTCTGGAAGGGATCACTCGCAACGCCGTCATGAAGCTGGCTGTTGAAGCGGGCATTACGGTTCAGGAATGCGTGATGACTCGTCACGACATTTTCACCGCTGATGAGTGTTTCCTGACCGGCACGGCTGCCGAAGTCATCGCAGTGACCAGCCTCGATGGTCGTCAAATTGGAACCGGCAAACCGGGGCCTGTGACGAATAATCTGCTGGAACGATTCCGCAAGCTGACTCGCGGTGAGTAGCCATGAGAATTGGACACTGTCAGCTTGATTCGCAACTTGGAGGCTTCAAAGGCAATCTGGGCAAAGTCCTCGAAGGCCTGAAGAAGGCTGATGCGGATCGAGTTGACATCGTGTGCTTTCCGGAATGCTTCCTCACAGGATACCCGGATGACGGCGAGATTGCTCGACGAGATGCGTTTTCGATCGATTCGCCGCAGATCATGCAGTTGCTTGATCAAACCGCGAAGTTTGAGGCGGCCTTCATTGTGGGCTTCAACGAACTGCGCGGGAGTGATCTGTACAACACGGCTGTTGTGGTTCACAAAGGTCATCTGCTGGGACATTACAGCAAGTGTACGGCTTACATGAAGTTTCATCGGCAGGGCCGCGAGTTTCCTGTGTTTGAACACAAGGGCCTGAAGTTCGGTGTGGTGATTTGTTCAGACGGTGGCTACATCGAACCCTCTCGCCTGCTGGCTTTGCAGGGCGCAAAAGTGATTTTCGCTCCGCATTTCAACTACATTTCTCAGCAGGGGCTCATTGGCCACTTTATGCACGTCCGTGCAGACCATACAGCCCGCGCGGTTGAAAACATGGTCTACTTTGTCCGAGGAAACAATGTTTCGCTGGGCAAAGAGGAGTGCATCAACGGTTACGATGGTGTCGGCTACGGAGACAGTTACATCATTGACCCCTGGGGCGAAATCATGGTACGAAGTTGTCGCCAGCAGGAAGATCTCATCTTTGCGGATATTGATACGAACATTGTTGATCGTGGATGGAGTATAGGAAGGTCGATGTGGAGTGCTCGCGAATTCGGCGAGCACCTGCGAGCGATTGTGGAGCAGTCCACGAAGCCAGGTTAGTGCATCATCAAAGGTTAAAATGTCGGTTGGACATTCGTGTCCGACTGGGTTTCCCCAGCCGGAACGTGTCAGTGTTTGGTTCAATGGTCAAGTAAAGACGATATCGTTTCGGAGAAGTGAGTAAGACGCCAATGGCCAGATCGCGTGACCTGTTTGACGATACGACAATGACGTTCGGAGAGCACCTGGAAGTACTCCGCGTTCACGTGTTCCGCGCGCTGCTTGGGCTCGTTCTGGCTGTGGCTGTCACGCTGTTCTTCGGCGACAAGATCTTTATGTGGTTGCGGAATCCGATCGAGACGGCTCTGCGTGAGCGAGGCATCGACAGGGATCAGATCAAGTTCGATGCTCCGAAAGAAAGCTTCTATTCTTATCTCATGGGTATGTTCTCTTCAAAGAAGAAGGATGCCCCGACGCCTCCACCGGAAGAACTAAAGAAAGATCAGCTGAGAGTCCGCATCGAGAAGGACGAGCTTCGCAAGGCACTCGGAGAAGTCCCGGAAGCCGTGTCGCAGAAGACTGCGGATGCGGAGACTGTCGAGATTATTCTGACTGCTCCCGAGTTTGCTCAATTGCAGCGCGTGATTGAAGACACCAGTCGCATCACAACGCTGAAGGTTGAAGAGGGCTTCATGGCCTATATGAAAGTCTGCTTCTTCGCGGGTTTGTTGTTGGCTTCACCGTGGGTCTTTTATCAACTCTGGCTGTTTGTCGCGGCCGGGCTTTATCCTCACGAGCGAAAATACATTCATGTCTACCTGCCGATGAGCGTATTTCTGTTCCTCGCAGGAGCCATGGCAGGCTATTTCTATGCCTTCCCGCTGATGCTGGATTTTCTGATCAGCTTCAACGAATGGCTGGGAATTGGCCTCGAACCACGACTGTCAGAATACATCAGTCTGGCCATGTTGATGCCGCTGATGTTCGGTGTCAGCTTTCAATTGCCGCTGGTCATGGTGTTCCTGGAACGCATTGGTATCTGCACGGTCGACACTTACAAGGACAACTGGCGTATCGCTGTGCTGATCATTTCGATCGCGTCGATGGTTCTGACGACGTCACCAGACCCATGGAGCATGATGCTGATGATGTTCCCGTTGCTGTTCCTGTATGTGCTGGGAATCTTTATGTGTCAGTTCCGTATCGGCGCCCCGGCCTCTGCAATTCGCTGATCTAGCGCTGAACACTGAGAAGACTCTCCTGTTGAAAACCGACGCCTCTCAACAGTCGAGGCCGTTCGAGAACAGGAGCACGCAGAGGGCGCGGAGAATCACAACGCCCTGCGATTTCTCTGTTATCTCTGCTACCTCCTGTTCAAAACAAACGTATCTGGCACAGTCGAGGCCGTTCGAGAACAGGAGCAAGCAGAGGGCGCGGAGAATCACAACGCCCTGCGATTTCTCTGTTATCTCTGCTACCTCCTGTTCAAAAAAAACGTATCTGAACAGGAGCAAACAATGGGCGAGGAGAACCACAATATTCTGCAATGAGGACTTGTTTCCTCTGTCGGCCCGGATGCGAGAAATCTCATCATCCGAACCGCCGAACGCCCGCTGCAAACGAACAACGGTTAGTCCACCTTTGCAACTACTTTGGGTTTGCCAGTTTGATCAGGTGCTGATCGCTGCGAACATAGAGACCACCGTTGGAGGCACCTGGACTGCAGAGGATCGTCTCGGCCAGATCCAACTCAGAAATGACAACTCCCTTGTCGGCTTCCGGCTTCACGACGAACGCCGTTCCTGATTCGTTGAACGCATAGATGTAGCCACCGGCGGCAATCGGAGTACTGCTGAAGCTGCCCTTCAGCCGTAACTGCCAGACTCGTTCACCGGTTGATGTATTGCCCGCAGAAAGAACTCCCGCATTGTTCATCACATAGGCCATACCATCGATCACCACTGGACTTGGAGTGGCTGGACTGAGTCCCGCAGAATTCCAGAGTTCTTCGAATTTCTCCCCTGACGGTCGAATAGCCGTAAGACCGTTCGAAGGAATCACAATCGCCCCGTCGCTGACTGTCGCCGAGGGAATCGTGGACGCTCCTTTTTCGAAGTTCCACACGATTTTGCCTGTCTCGGGATCGACCGCCGTCAAGCCCTTCGACGACTGCAACAACGCCAACGCTGGCTGATCATTCGTTGCAGGCAAAACAGACGGTGACGTCCAGTTGGCCGCACGAGGTCGTTCGATTTGCCATTTTGTTTCGCCGGACACAGTATCGACGCCGCATGCGAAAGCTTCAGCATCGCTCTCGACCTGCACGACAACCGTACTGCCGATAACAACTGGCGACGATGACATGCCAAGACTGTTGCTGGCATTCGGGAACTCACTACCGAGTCCTCGAAACCACTGCAGTTTGCCCTGCATGTCGAGACAAATCAGGTCATTGCTGGAGAAGAATGCGTAGACTCGTTCCCCGTCACTGGCCATCGTCGGTGTGGCATTGCACATCTTATCGTGAGTCATCGTGCGCCCGGTCGCATCGAACTGGCGCTGCCAGACCTGCTCGCCGGAGTCCGCATTAACACACACGACATGCAGCCGATCCTGCCCGTAGCCTGAGCTTGAGGAAACAAAGACCTTGTCGCCGACAATGATGGGCCCCGAAAGGCCTCGACCTGGAAGCGGAGTTTTCCAGGCGATCGTTTCGCCGCTCAATTCGGTCGGCAAGGATTCGCCAACTGCGACGGAGTTTGCTGCGTTGCCGCGAAACTGTCGCCAGTCCGCCCCGAAGGAGGAATCACAGGCTGCTAAAGCCGCCAAAACAGATGTCCCCAGGATAATGCGTTTCATCGATTTTCTCCTGAAGAGACATCATTCTTTGCAGTAGTGGAAACAGGCAGAACGGCCGAACCCGTGCTGTCACAGACACGCAGCTGAAATTGGTACTTCTGAGCCCAATCCTGAGTTTGCTCGTTCTGGCAAACCTTCAGCAGCAGAATATTCTCGCCAGCCTTCAGGGACACAGGAACCTTGTACTGATCCATCGCTGAGCTGCGATGATACTCTTCGCGTTCGAAGACAAGCTTTCCGTTGACCCACAGTTTCCATGCATTCGGAGTTCCAAGGCGGACTTCCACGTTCTGATCTCGATCACTTTTCCAGGACGTTGAGGCATACATCAACGAACCTTTGTAGTTCTGAATCTGCTTGGCAATATCCAAAACACCATAATCATCTTCCGTGACCACCGCCTGCCATTTCACCTTGCCCAACTGGCCGTCATATTCGACGGTTGGATCGAGCGGCTTGCTCTCGGCCGCAGTCGTCTCTGGCGTGTAAGCCACGGCAAATCCTTTTTCTTCTTTGTTGTCGAATGGACCAATCACCATCCATTGTGACAAGAAGCCGAAGTGTTTTTGAATATTGACCGTCTCACCATTCTTGCGTAGCGCTTCGGCAATCTGTTTGACCTGATCTTCGTGCACAGCACCTGACATCGCTTTCTGGTAGATCGGAGTCGCAGCAGCGGCCTCAGCGGCGGACGCTTCATTGATCAATTTCGCGACGGCATCACGTCGAAACTCCGGGCTGGGATCCAGCAACATATCCGGAATCAGTTCAGCTTCGATTGCCGCGTCCTGATCTCGCAATGTTTCATAAGCGAGGCGACGGGCGATCGGGGACTCAGAGCGGTCCGCGATAAAACCTTTTAACTCCTCGACAGGCAACGGTTTTGACGCTGCTTTTTCTGCCGTCACAATCTCTTCAAACGCGTTTCTTAGCCAGTTGACAGCCAGAGGAGAAGAACCTTTAAAGCCCTTCAGCACGGACAACATTGCCCCGGACGATGCGAGGGAATCCACAGCTTTCCGAGCAACCCCGGTGTCTTTTCCGCCGGGTTCAATCGACTGCAGCAGTTTAATGGAGTCGGCAACATCGTCCGCACGACTACGTTCTGACGTAAACGTGAAAACCAGAATGGCTGACAGTAACACACGACGATAAACGCAGTCCGCACGCATTACGGCATCTCCGACAAGAACAACTGCTGCTGCCACGACATCGCAACAATCGTGAGTGACAGACGTCTGAAAAATGCGTTCTAGCAATCCGTGAGAAAAAACTCCAGCAGCCAGAATCGCATAACAGGAAATCAACACGGAGCGCGTTATCGCCTTTAGGTGAATCTTTGCGGAATACGCGTGGGGGATAACCTGAGAATCTGTTCATTCTGCTGACCTCGAGTTGTTATCGATTTGAATTCTGCGAAAATTCGACCGGACAGCTGAGGATTCCTGACTCCCTCACTGTCGCCCCTGCACACCAGATTGAGAGCCCTGCTAATGCTGTTGATACTTCTTCGAGTTGCTTACCTGCTGATCTCGGCAGGGGCAATTCTTGCCTACATTACCACTGAAACGGTTGCTGGTCAGCCAGCGATGCTGCCACGAGTTATTGAGAACAACAAGGCAATTGCTTTTTTCGCCCTGCTGTTTATCTCGCAGATCGTGACGATTGCTGACGTTCTGGTTCGGAAAAAACGCATTGAGGTCATTTCGGCCATCTATTTCGGAATCCTGATCGGGGTCTTGTTGGCTTACTTGATGATTCAGGCATTGACGCCGGTGGTCCCCATCTCGAATCCTTATCACACCGCCGTGGTCCTGATGACCCTGCTGATCTTGCCTTATATCTGCGTTGCTCTGCTGTTACAGACAAAAGATGACTTCCGCTTTGTCATCCCCTACGTTGAATTCCAACGGGATCTGAAAAGTGGCCGCCCACTTGTCATTGACAGCAGTTCACTAATTGACGGCCGAATAGCAGATGTCGTTGAGACTCAGATTATTGAATCGCAATTGATCGTGCCCGATTTTGTGTTGTCAGAAGTTCAGGATGTGGCTGATTCCAGCGACAAGAACCGCCGTATTCGCGGTCGTCGTGGCCTCGAAGTGCTCGCCAAACTTCAACAGAGCACCGTCGTTGACGTGAAGGTCATGGAGACATCTCGAACCGACTTCAAGATGATGACCGTGGACCAAAAAGTCGTCGCGCTGGCCAAGCAGATTCGCGGCGGAGTTATCACGAACGACTTCAACCTGAATAAAGTGGCCAGCGTTCAGGGCATTCCAGTCATCAACCTGAATGACGTCTCAAATGCCCTGAAGCCGCGATACATCCCCGGTGAACGGCTGGTGATGAAGGTGATCAAGGAAGGCGAAGGTCCTGGCCAGGGTGTTGGATACCTTGATGACGGGACTATGGTTGTCTGTGAGAATGCAGCCAATATGCTCGGCAAAGAAATCAACGTGATTGTGGCCAGCGTTCTGCAAAGCAGCGCGGGACGCATGATTTTTGTAAAGATGGTTTTTAAGGCAGGTGAATAATGCGAACCGGCTTTGCCCTTCTGTGCGTCGCGATGACAAGTATCTTCATGGGGACCAGTCTTATGGCCAATGATTCGATTCAACGCATTGACCAGGGAAAGCAGCCAGGGAGTTCCACTGCCGTTGTTGTCCAAAGCGAACGATTGATCCATACAGGCCAGATCTTTCCGCTTGCTGTGGCTGACCAGACAAAAGCATCGGTCGCCGATCAACTCGCCAGTGTGATGAATCAAGCAAAAACGTCTCTGGCGGAAATTAATGCGGGGGCGGTTGTCAAGCTGAACCTGTATGTGACGTCGGAATCAGCGGCGGCGGAAGCGATGAAAGCCTTGCCGCAATACTTCCCTGAGAACCAGCCGGCCGTTTCGCTGGTCGTGACAAAATTGCCATCACCGACAGTCGATGTCGGGGCGGACTTTGTTTCCGTTGTCACTGTTAAGGATCAGCCTGTGGTTGCTCGTTCATCACGAATGGGCGAACTCCCCAGTGGCTCAAGGATCTACGTGTCCGGTCAAGCAGAACAGGACATGTCTCTGGCCGTCGCGACCCGCGAAACACTCGAGAGTCTTCGCAAAACCCTGGTCTTCCTCGGCCGCAGCGATGCCGACATCGTACAGTTGAAGGCGTTTATCCAGCCCATGCAGGATTGGAAGATTGTTCAGGCGGAAGTCGATGCGTTCTATGCCGGGCAGCCTGAGGTGCCGCTGATTCTGGTCGAATGGAAGTCGGGCGCGACAGTGCCGATTGAAATTGAGTTGATCGCAGCAGGAGGTAAGCCACCTGCAGACGCTCCGTCGATGGAGTACCTGACGCCTCCGGGAATGACAACGCCGACGGTTTACTGTCGAGTGTGCCGGATCAATCATCCGGGAACTATCTACGTCTCCGGTCTGTACTCAGAACATGATCGAACAAAGCATCCCGACACAGCCGTGAATGGTGATCTGGAAGTTGAAAGCGTGTTCGCTCAACTGAAAGATGTGCTGGCGAAGGCGAACAGCGATTTCGAACATCTGGCGAAGGCCACGTACTACGTGTCTTCCGATGCCGCCAGCGCCAGCCTGAATAAACTGCGCCCCGGCTACTACAACCCACAACGCCCTCCAGCCGCCTCGAAAGCTGCGGTCGATTCTGTCGGCGTCCCCAGCCTTGGGTTGACGATGGACATGATCGCTGTGCCCAACACGAAACCGTGACCGGACAGCGCCATTGTTTTCTCTTGGTGATTTTGTGTTTGCGTAGGGTGTGACAAGTGAGCCCCAGCGAACGCAGGCTCGCCGTTTGAGTCTCTCATTGTCTCCAGCCAGCCGTCATTTCGTGATTGTGCCCTGGTCCTGTAAGGCTTCGCATTAATATCTACGGCGATAGATTACGGTCACAATCGATGATTACGGTGAAGGTGCCGCCGGTTGAGGAGTAGGCAGCTTTTCGTTTTCCGGCAACGCGCTTCCATTGGGTTGCGACAAGCGAGCCTGTGCAGCGGCGTGCGTCGGATCCAGTCCAAGCGCTGCCCGGTACCACGCCTGGGCAAGCTCCTGTCGGCCGAGCGCAGCGGCCGCTTCCCCGATGCGATAACGCAGATCAGCATCTTCCGTCTGTTCCATCGCCTGATTCTGAAGCTCGTGCAATTTATCGTAACGGGCACGGTTCTCCTGCATGGCTTCCAGCTCGCGACGAGCATCCGCATCGCGTCCTGCTCGAGCGTAAGCCGAAGATAGCTTGTAACGAGGGATGAAGTCGAGCGGATCGATTTTTGCCGCTTGTTCGTAGGCCGCGATGGCTTCGGACTGCTTGCCACCCGACTCATAGAAGTCGCCCAGAGCCAGGCAGAGTGTTGCTGGCGGTTCTGTCAGAGCGATTGCGGCCGTGACGATCGATGCCGCTTCTTCGCGACGACCGAGGGAATCAAGGCATTGCAACCGCACGGTCAGAGCATCCGGTGATTGATCATCGGCCGCCAGAGCCGTTAACGCGGCGGCATACTCACGTTGCGAGATGAGCGACTCCGCCAGTTCCAGCCGGATTTCTGCAGCCAATGCTGGTTTCGGATGACGAGCCAGAGCTGCCTGATACGCTTCAACCGCCGCGGGATAGTCCTGGAAATCCTTCCGCATCAGACCGATAAGTCGGTGGGGGCGTGGGTCTTGAAGATCGAGTCGAGCGACCGTTTCAAGATGATGAATCGCGCGGGGATTTACTCCCAGGTCATAATAAAGTGCCGCCAGAAGGCGATGGGCGTCGATGTTCTCGGGCTGCTGCTGAAGCACGTCGTTCAACACTTGTTGCACGGCCTGGAATTGCCCCAGGTCGTAGTAGGCCTGAGCTGCAGCAATCGCAGCACGCGGTCTTAGCGATTCCGCACGAGCCGCATCGCGCAAGGGAACCAACGACGCCTGAGGAGAACCCGAGCGGATCAGATAAAGCCCCCGCAGAAAACGGACTTCAACAGATCGCTTGTCACGCTTGATCGCCGCAGTCATCACGCTCTGCAACGTTTCGGTATCCTGTGCCTGATATGCGGCCCAGCCGTCTTCCACAAGTACAGGAAGCTCTGGCGGGTCTGCGCATCCGCACTGCAGCCACAGGCAGATCCCGCAGAGCAACGACATCTTGTGGAATCGCCGTTCTGTGTGTTTCATGGTCGGATCGCCACTAATTCGGAACGCCCTTCAATCGCAATCCACTCGGTCTCCAGCGAAGGGACTGCAAAGCGTTGCTCGGTTCCCGACGGCCAGCGGACCGCAAGCCATTCTGCTGTCGCTCCTTCTGGAAGCCCCCAATGCAAAGTTCTTGCTGACTGTGAAAGATAACTGCCGCCGCTGGTGACTTGCCGTACTCGCGAACCGGCCGAAGTCTCCAGAGTCGCCTGCGCCCCGATCGCGTCTCTTGGCGACTGCCGCGCCACCATCGCCACTTGCACCCAACGCCCCTTGCGAGGCGACGCATTCAAGAGTACCGCGGCAGATTCGTTCGTCGGCGTTGAAACCAGGTCCAGATCTCCGTCGCGATCAAGATCTCCCGACGCTATTCCGCGACCAATGTGACTTTCATCAAAATACGGGCCTGCTCCAGCGGTCGCATTCACCAGTCGTCGACCGGCCTGATTGGCGAGCAACAACGGTCGCTGCCGCACAGGAGCATTCGAGGGGATCACTTGTACGTGTCCGTTTGAAACCACGAGATCCTCATCGCCATCAAGATCCCAGTCGCCGAAAACCGTGCCAAAGCCGACGTAGTTTGCTCCGAGTGCACCAATCCCGGTGGCCTGGCTGACATGCTGGAACAATCCGGCCCCCAGGTTGCGATAGAGCGCAAAAAGTTCCCGTTCGTAGTTGGCAACCCAAAGGTCAGGCCGTCCATCGAGATCGAAGTCTCCAAAGCTGACCCCCATGCTGCCATCCGGTGTCCCGACATCGCTCAGCGCGGTCCCGCTGAACATTCCTGTTTCAGTCATTGTGCCGTCGGCTTGCGCCCGGTAAAAGAAATTTGGCACCGTATCATTGGCGACGTAGACATCCAGCAGACCGTTTCCATCGAGATCCGCAATCAACACGCCAAGGCCTTTGCCGTCGTCACGCAAGCCCAGTTCTGTCCGCCCAGTGCGAAATGTTCCGTCGCCATTGCCGAGGAAAACCTCATCCGGGAGGGGATTGAACTGACGCGGGGGACACACGTCCCGCTCACCGGTTACGTTAGGGCACAGGGGATGATTGGTCGGCGACCAGTCAACATAATGAGCGACGTACAAATCAAGGACGCCGTCGTGATTAAGGTCACCCCACGCAGCCGAAGAACTCCAGAGGATGTCAGCCTTCAAGCCCGCGGAACTGACCGTCTCCTGCCAGGTTCCGTCACCCTGATTCTTCCAATACTGCAACCCGTTGTAGCCTGTGATGACAAGGTCCGGGAAGCCATCGTCATCAACATCCGCGATGGCCACACCATGCGAATAAGACGTCGTGGAAACAAAACCAGCTGGCACAGTTACATCTTTTGCCGTCGAATCTCGTCCGCCGCGGCAGATGCGAGTTGGCCCCGGAAGCACTGACAGCTTTGGCGAAATCTCTCCTCCACCCGGGAAGACAGCATCAAGCCAGCCGTCGCGGTCAAAGTCCACGAGTCCGACACCGCCGCCGAGGGATTCGAGAATAGCACGATGTCCCGCACCTTCCCCATTTTGGTAGCGTGGGATTCCCTCCGCACACCAGCCTGCCCCAACATTCTCAAAACGGAATGGGCTCTGTGCGTTAAGTCCGTCTGGTGGAACCTGGTTGGCCGGTTCGCTGCCAACTGAAGATGTTGAACTATTTGCCGGAGACTTCGCCGTTTCGGGCGTGCAACCGATCAACAGTCCTAAGCAGATCAGAGACGAGCAAGTGACTCGTTTTCGATCAAGATTGAGCTTTCGTGGCATGGTAAGCGACAAAGGACCTTCCGTCGACATTCGTGGGAATTTGCCGAATTGAGAAACTATTCTCAAAAGTGATCGCGGTTCGCTTGAGTGTTCGGACGATGCAAGCGTATACTCAGGTATGGTGCAAGAGTTCTGTCACAGTGGTCGCACGACTCCCTCTGTGCGATCGCCTGAATTGCCCATGAGGATAATGTATTTATCGCCCTTATCGGTCGATGTTGGCCGAATTCTCGGTCCGTTCGGACCCATTATTTCCCACGGAGTTATTTATGGTCAAGGTTCGTTTTCAAAAGTGGGGCAAGTCTGGCTTCACGCTTATCGAGTTGCTGGTGGTCATCGCCATCATCGCAATCTTGATTGCGTTGTTGCTGCCAGCCGTCCAGCAAGCACGTGAAGCTGCTCGCCGGACACAGTGTAAGAACAATCTGAAGCAGTATGGTCTCGCGCTTCACAACTACCATGATACTTTTGGCCGGTTTGCTATCGGCGGAAGTAACTGGACTGGCAATCGCCTCGGCTGGCAGGCGAGAATTCTTCCTTATGTTGAGCAGGCACCGCTATACAGCGCCATCAACTTTAACGGAGTGAATTCCTTCGACCAGACGATCAGCGGCAAACTGCTGAGCCAAACTCGACTGCCGTACCTCAACTGCCCAACCGATCCGATCGGCAGTGGAACGATGCTCAGCGATCGAGTGCAATCGAACTACAGCGGGAGCCTTGGCAACACTGTAGTGACCTCGGCAAATGCCGCCTGCGACGTGCTTAGCAACACCTTTGCGACACCAGGGACTGCCGGTCACGGCGGCGGGCTTCAGTCGAATAACGTGGATGGGATCTTCTCCCGCGCAGGATTCGGAGCTACGATCGGTGATATCACTGACGGTACCAGCAACGTACTGCTTGTCGGAGAAATCCTGCCTGAGAGCAACGACCATGAAGGTGGCGGATGGCCGCACGACAACAACATGTCCAATGCACACGCGTCGACGCTCATCACGCCGAATGACTTCACAACGACCGTCGCTATTCCTGGTGGAGCAGGCAAGCCTCCGGCAACACCAGATTGTTCTGCGAAGAACAACTGGACTTACTCATGGGGATTCCGCTCACGTCATACCGGCGGCTGCCAGGTTCTTCTGTGTGATGGTAGTGTCCGATTTGTCAGCGGTAACATTAGTGCACAAACATGGCGAAACCTCGGCGGCAAGTCCGATGGTCGAGTTTTGGGCGAGTTCTAATCTCCTCAAGTTTAACAGCGAATCCTGATGGCGAGCGACGGGGGACTATTGTTCCCCGTCGTTTTACGTTTCCGATACTGATATCTCCCCGTTTATTTCCCCATCGAATCGTTTATTGTTTGGAGTCGATTTCTCATGGCAGGCACAGGGATTACCCCCCATTGGAAGTGGATCGTCGGTTTGTTCCTATTTGCCGCGGTTGGTTGCGGTTCCGAAGGCACACCGCCAAGAAAGCTGGCACCGGCGAAAGGGGTGGTGAAGTACAAAGGCGAGCCCATCGGGGGAGCAACTGTGCTATTCTCGCCGGCTGACGGCACACCGGGCAATGGAATGACTGATGATGCTGGTAACTTCGTAATCACCACTGGCGGCCGAGCCGGTGCAGAACTCGGGAAATGTAAAGTGATGGTTTCGAAGCCTGCAGCTGGCGCCGGAGCCCGACCTGACATGACTCCGAAAGATATGGAAGAAATGATTAAGGCCGGTAAATCGCTTGCTCCGGCGAAAGACCCTATCCCGACACGATATGCCACCGAAAAGACATCTCCTCTTGAAGCGGAGATCTCGGCAGACGGCGAATCAAACGTTTTCGAGTTCAACCTCGTCGATTGAATCGAAAGGTCTTTTGAGACCAAGTGACATCTCAGCGCCCTGCACGGTCTTCCCGCTGCGGGGCGTTGTCGTTTATTCCTGCTGAAGAATGCGTCCCTGCGTGGCCAGCAATTGCATCGCGCCTTCGTGAGCTGGCTCCAACAACAGCACAGATCTTGCCCACGCCATGGCTTGGTCAGGTGTGTCATAGCGTCGATAGAGTTCTGCGATCTCCCATCGAGTCTCGACGTCCCGCGGGGCCTTTTCTGCTGAGTCTTCCAGGAGCCGCAGTCGTTCCAGATCGGCCAATGCTTGCGCCGTGTAGTCCAGATGAGGTTGCGCCGCATCGGCTCGTCCTGCTGCTGCGAGCGTCGTCCCCAGGGCTTGTCGAGCAGAGACTGTTGCCGGTTGAAGTGCCACGGCCTGCTCCAGCGATCGAATGGCCTCGTCCGTAGCGCCACGATCAGACTGTGCCCGCCCCAACTCTTCCCAAACCTCTGCGCGTTCCGGGCAGCGATTAGTGATGTCCGTCAGTAGTTGTTCGGCAATTGCAGAATCACCCTGTCTCCGAGCCGCACGCGCCCATCCGAGTCTTGCGCGGTCCGCATCCACAAACCCTCGTGCCTCGGCCGCTCGCTGGAAGTAGGGTTGAGCATCTTCAGGTCGCTGAAGTTCCAGCAGAGATTCAGCGAGCGCCAGCAGGACATCATTTCGCTCGGGGGCAAGTTTTAGTGCTTGTTGAAAGGCCTCCTCAGCTGCGGCAAACTGTTTAACCGAGGCATGCGTTTGACCTCGCAGATAATACGCCTGATGAGCTCCGGGTTCGTCTTTGAGCCATGCCTCGATCAATTGCAAAGCTTCGCCAGGACGGGCGGTCAGCAGAAACCCGGCCGCATAGGCCGCACAGGTTTCACCAACGGGAATGTCCTGGGAGACCAGAAGATCGGACAGGTGAGGTTCGGCAATCTCCATCTGCCCGGATTGTGCAAACGCCAGCCACTCTTCGCGTTGAATGCGCTCTCGGGAGACCCCCAGTGTGTTCGCCAGCAGCAGTTGTTCACGCACCTCTTCAAACTGCCCGAGCTGAAGGAACGCACGATTCCTTGCGATCGCGATGGTTCCTTTGTCTGTTCCGCAGCGTTCGGCCCAATTCAGCCAGCCAAGCGCAGCATTCGCATCTCGCTGCTTGAGCGATTGATTGGCGAACCACCAAGGCCCCTGCGCTCCGACCGCCCCGATCGTGAGAGTTATTGAGGCTGCTATCCACCAGCGTCGTCGCGAACCCCGCCTGTGGGCCACCGGTACTTCTGGCGAACCGGATTGAGGCTTGTCGCGGGCTGTTTTTCGTGCCATGAAGACGACCGCAGTCAGCAAAAAGAGTGTGGTGAAGATCCAGTGTGTCCTCACATTGATATCCACCAACAAACGGCTGGTTATAGTAGAGATCCCGCACCTGAAGTGCCATCAATCTCGATCGCACATTTTCAAAACCACACTCTGTAACAGCACATACTGATCATGCCGCTGAGTAAACCAGTAGTGAAAGCATTCCAGCGAGTTGCTAGAGCCCGTTTCAAAACCCCTTCAGGCATAGCATCATGCAAGCCGGATGTAGGAATCCATCGAAAAGATAGGCATGTCTTTCATGTCGAACGAGGAGTCGTCTTTGATATTGAAGCCAGCTGATCGTGCGTTCGATCTTCCAGCGTTTGAGGTATCGCCTCAGAGCTCGACCGTCCTGACGCGAAGGTTTCTTTCGTCCTTTGCGATGTGGAGTCGCCTGTTCTATTCCGCGGCTCGCAAGAGCATCTCGCAGCCAATCCGCGTCAGCGGCTTTGTCATACAGCAGTCGGGCAGGACGCTTCTTTGTCACTCGAATATACACCAGCGTTTCGATCGTATTCACCTCAGGCTCCGAAGCCGATGTTGTATTCGGCCGACGTCGTTTCGGCCATGAGGACAGGCTGATTCACATGTGAGCGACTCCTTTCGCTCTCAATCAACTTCAAATCTCATGCCCTTGAAATTGCAATAAATCAGGTTTCGAAACAGCCTCCAGGATGCCCCCCGTCTTCACTCACGCGAAAGTGACGAATGGGGAGCGAGGATCCAAAGGACGGGCGGCGTAATGATCGCGAGGATGTTTGCACAGGCAATTGGTAACAACGCCATCGCAACGTTGATGAAATTTGCTGACTGAGGGTACGCAATACACATCGCAGCACCTCCGCCCACGACACCGACCATGACGACAGTGATTGCCTTTTGGAGCATGTATGTGCGTACGACTTCTGCGGATTCCTCATAGAGAATCGAGACCACCGCAAACGGGATCATGACCATTACGCCGAAAAAGCAAATTGCGAACACTGCGAGGTGTGGTCCACTACCACTAACTGTTGGCGAAAGTTCCGTCATGTCGGCAATGAAGATGCTTTTCATATCGACTAGAGTGAGTCCAGCGGAAAGTACGGCGGTAATCACGGCGGCAATTCGGATTCGAGCCGCAACTCGCTCCGCATGTGGACAACACGAAAGATGCCATGCTATGCCGCAAATGGCAAGCCCCGAAAGAGCTGCTGTGGCTCTGATCCCCTCAAAGCCAAACCATAGCCATTCAGGCTTCATTCCCGCCCCAAGGAGCAGCCCGAAGAATGTTGCTCCGAGGCAGTGCCAGATCACGCAATCCTGCCTTACTAACCACCAAATTGGCAGGATAAATTGCCCAAGAATAAAAGCGAGTGCCATTCCACACTGCATCAACGGTTCGCCTTCGATGAGCGTGGTTTGTTCAAATGGTATGAACACACTGGCTGAAAGTTTTAGCAACCGCTTGGCAAACATCCCCATCGTAGACGTGCTGAAGAGGCAGCAGATCAACGCATTGACGATAAATACAAATGCGATCAGGTTGTATGACCGATCAAATTGTCTGGTACGGACAAATCTCGCGCCTGGCCCAGGGATATAAACTTCTACATGACTCTCGGTGCGTTCAAGTTGAACAGTTCTGGCGTTGCGTTCCATGTGCACTGCATGATCGATCAGCGCCATGAATTGATCATTGGTTAAAGTGGGATCACGCAACGGTTCCTTCACTGCCGGGAGCTTTTCCGGTTTTCTTTCAGGGATAACTCTTCCAAATCGAGTGGGATGCCGAGGAGGAATTGGCGCTTTGGGAGACACCGGAGCTAACGGCCAACCTCCAGCAGACAGAAATTCGTGCACCGTCGTTCGACGGTTCCCGGATTCGTCGCTCAGCAGTTCATTTTGGTCAATCATCTCCCATCGAGCCAGAAGCTCGAGTTGCGACAACGAAACGGGCCCGCGCCGTTTCATCATGTTGCCAACATAGAATTCAGCTGTTGTGTCAGAGCCCTCTGTTGCCGAATTCCTGCTATTCGGTATCGAAAACAACAGATTTGCAGTTACCGAAACAACGTGCGTGCATTTCGGGCAACGTACTTGCCTTCCAAGCAGGTTACCCGCCACGCGACACTGATATTTGCATTGGTCGCAGCAAGCGTATGCCATGGTTGGAACTGTGGAAAACTTTGTCGGCAGGATCGCGACTCGTCAACACTTTGAAGCGTACATGCTGTGCCCGATGGATTCAACTACAGGCGTGCGATGAGAAACCCCTGCCCAAAGTCGTGTAGGGCACGTAGGGTTTCTGACAGTCCTTAGTCTGCCGCATGTGAAAATTCAAATCTTTTGTGAGGGCCATCCCCCATTCCCTTGGTCGTTCGCCTGATCCCGGATCGGGCCCGTCAGTGGGATCGCATTCTGTGCGTTGGCGTCTGATCGTGGTAGTTGCGGTTAGTTGTTGAACGTCTGGTTCGGCTCAGCTGGATTGGTCTGCTCCCCAACAGTTGGTCAATGCGGTATGAGAGTCCACAAGCCACAAGCACCGACAAGTACGGGCGAACTCTTGCACGAGTCATCTTGGACGGGCACGACGTCTCCTGGTTGATAGTAATGCCGTTGGAGCTTCTTTATCATTGATAGAGTGGCAAATACCTGTAATATACTTCCAACGTCAGGACCGACAAACAGGTCTGATAGATCTGGCCGCCTGATCCGCCGTGAGGATCGGTCACGCGCCAGCTACCGGTGGCTTCACCTTCAGTCAGCTGCGTCATCACAAGCTGATCGCGCATGGTTCCATTCCATTTTTCCCACTCTGGTCCGCCGTAATGGTGCAGGGCGATTGTGGCATAATAATTATAGTACATATCCGCCCGGCTCACGCCAATTGTCGAAAGTCGATGCATGCCTTCCTGCAATGGTTCACTGTCCTGAGGCCATCCCAAATACATGCGACAGAGCAGCCCGACCGCAGTCATGCTGGGAGTTGTCGGACTGCCCGGCGTATAGGCGTATGTTGCGCCACCACTGTCTGAAACAGAATCCAGAAAACCTTGAGCCCTGTTGACCACAGTCGGGTCGACTTCGATTCTGCCCGATTGTCCGCTTTGAAGCGCCGTAACATCCCAGCCGGTTACCGAAGTATCACCGGGTGACTGAAACGTATATCGCCAGCCACCGCCTACAGGGTCCTGTGCTCGCTCAATGTACCTCACAGCGTTGACCGCATGCTTAAGGAAGATCTTTTCATCAGGCTCCATCGTTACGAGTTCTGTCAGACAAAGAGTGACGAACGCGTGAACATACATCGAATCAGCTCCCTGAACCTCAGCGCCCTCCTGACTGACCATAAACTCAAACGCCCGTTTGACGAGATCCTTATCCGGGCCTGTGCGAGTTGTGCTGCCTGATCCCAGAAAACACAAGGTCGCCATCGCGGTCGCCCCGAGAGGAGAACTCAACGAGCCTGGCTGCGCGTCTTCACCGACGTCCTCAAAATCCCACGATCCATCGCTGCGCTGAATGCGGCGGAGCCACTCCAATGCTCGTGCCACAGCCTTTTCGCTGTCCACAGTTCCACCAGAATCTTCAACAGCCTGCTCCCGTCCTTCACCACTGCGAGCGCTCAGATTGGATTGTTGCAGAGCCGCTGGGGTCGCCTTTGGTGTTGAGTTTTTCTGACCGGGCCCAGAATCTTGCTTTGGCGCAAGGGCTACGACGAATCGATCCTGATCTGAATCCGATTTGGCCGGTGGATCAGCGACATCTTTTTGATCCTGTTCAGCCAAAGGTGTCTTTGTTGCGCCTTCCATAGCATCATCAGATGGCGACGAATGAGCTTCTGCAAGTTCTGTTTGTTCAGAAGACACAGTAGGACCAAGTGATGACGTTTGGCTCTTTTCGGAGGTCTCACTCTGCAAGAACTCCGTTGTTGTGTCGGCCGACTCTCCATGCACGTTGCTTTGGTCTGCGTTCCCGGATCCGTCGGTTAGTTCCTGATTGGCACTCGGAATTCCCTCTCTTCCAGCAGGTCCGTCTCCAGTAATTCGGTGGATTGATGAGACACTTCCCCAAAATGAGCGGAGCAACACAGCCAACAGCAGCAATGCCAGGATCGCTGCCGCAGAAACAATTCTCAGGCTTTTCTGCTGATTGCTCACGCTACTGCTGAGCAATGAAGATGCAGAGCCTGAAGTCAAATCTGAAGCATTCGAATCAGTTGCAGCCACCTCCTTTAAGTTGCTACGCATTGCATTCTTTACCGGGTGTTTCGGCGATTTCTCCGCTGCAGCATTTATGGCGACGGGCGACACTGAATACTCTATCCATTCGGTCGCGCCGACGGTGCGCACCAATGTGGCGCAGTTCACCTTCCCTGTCAGCGCAAGGAAACGAAGTTCGTCGGAGTCAACCGGGCCCAATACACGGTTTTTGTGTTGGTAAAACCATGTTGACCTCGTTTCCGTTGTAGCCATTTGAGACTTCACATTTTTAAAACCAAAGAAGACTGTGGTAATAGCGTTCTTCGCACCCTCGACTATGGCGGAAATATGTTATCGTGAGACGCTACCACGTGATTCTGCAGAGTGTACACCATGCGTCCCAGAAACCGGAAAAGCTTCCGGCGAGTTGAACTGTGAATCTGGGAAATCCAGTGCTTTGTTACTTGAACGCCTTCGCAACGAAATTGGGAATCTGTTGTTGATTGCTGGCATCGTGCAGGAATTAAGCTTGAGAGGCTGTGTATGACGATAACATTCCGCTGTCCCAACTGCGATAAACAGTTTCGTACTGATGTCGAAGTGCTGGGAAAGAAGATTATGTGTCCAAACGCACAGTGCCGTAGCACGATACATATTCCAGCCACAGAAACGTCCGGTCACAATGCACCAGTACGACTAGGCGAACGTGGAGAGGCACGCCGCGAGTCCCGTGTCGGTTCAGCGACAGATCTACCGTCATCCGCTTCGCAGAGTGGTGCTTCATTCCATGTGCAAAAGCTCCCTCTGTTGCTGGGCGGGCTGTCAGTGATGGCTCTTTGCCTCGCTGCAATCGCTTCAGTGTTCCCGTGGACGGCAAAAGATCAGGATGATCCCTTCTCGGACCTTGTAAGCAAAGCCGTGTCTCAGAGTGAGCCACCGGTGGAGCGGGAAAAAGAAACGTCGCGAGCGAGCGAAGAACAGAAGGAAGGAAGAGATCTGGAGAAACCTGAGAGGCTGGCAAAACTTGCTGAAGAGGTAGCTGCAGAACCGAAGACGCGCGATGAGAACACTCGTACAGAAAAGCCGGCTGCTGATCTTAAGACAGAACGCGTGCGTCAGGATGCAATGGCCAAGGCGGCACTTGAGCCCGCCTTTGGCGAGCATGGGCCATTCACGTTCATCAGGATTGACCACAGATTTCAGGATAGTTACGGGCAATGGCTGTTTGAGTTGCCTCCGCCGGAATTGAGCGTTATCTCAGAAGCTCTTCCTCTACTCACACGGGGTCTTGATGTCGAATTATCACTTTGTAAGGCCGCGGATCCGTTGTTTGCAGACAGTCCGACTAAGCTGGAACTCCTTCAATCTTCAGATGCACAGGACACATGGTCGGTCGTTGCAACGCAATCAGGAACCAGGATCGAGTTGGGTGAATATGCACTGGAGTCTTTTGTGTCCGTGGAGCCAAATGCGGTGTCTCCCGACCATCAATTGAAGTTTCGCTGGCGACGCGATGCCGCTCGAGAAATCTTGGCTGCTGAACTACTGCGATGGTGGCCCTTGCAGATTTCTGTGGGTGACCGGTCGGCAGTGTTACTTCAGCGTTCTACACATGTCTCTGACGTGCCACTGAAATGGGACTCATTGGTCAATGGGCAAAAAATCACCTTTCCGCGATCGTCGGAGATACAAGCGTTTGAACATACACCAAACTCCTTGTTGTCGTTCTGCGTCGAAATTCAAGAGCTGGATTTACTCCAACAAACAGTCTGCCTCGATCTGGGAAACTTGGTGATTGAAGAAAATGAACTGGAACCAACGGAATTGGCAGCAGTAGCTTCCACAAACTTTCCGTTGATGCTACCTCTGAAGTTCCAAGAGCGAGTACCGGCGGTCCACGAGGCTCCACTTGGTTTTGGAAGATTGCATTTACAGGTTAGTCGCACACCCAAAGAAGGGCTCGTCGTACAGCCGAAACTGGAACTCGTTCTTCGCCTTCCCGGCAACAAACATCTCGAGACTTTTCCCAGCGAAGAATCCCTTGGAAGTTTTAAAGCAATTGCGCGGGATCCGGAGCTAATTCGCAATCTTCCTTCTGAAAGTAGAATCAGGAGCATCGCAGAACAGGCGACGCAACAGACGCGAGACAACCATGAGTTTTGGCATAGACAGCCCATGCGAGCGTTAGCAAAAAGCTCGAGCTTTGATCCCGTCTTTGTCGGCCGAGCCCAGAGCAGTATGAAGACTGTGAGACAGATTGTTCGAACTGCAGAGCGTGACGCGAAGACAACGAGGAACGCCGTGACTGAACAGCAGCGCCAAATGTCAGTTTTAGCGGGACGAATGAACCAAAGTGGTGGGGCAGGATTTGCGACGATGATGGAGATCGCCGAGAATGGTTTGGCACAACTCCAGCAACAGGCGAGTCAGGCGGAAGCAAGACTCGAAGCTGCAAGACGGCTTGGGCCTGCGATAGAAAGGTACTGTGAAGATCTTTCGGAATTAATCGGCGAGTTTGCGGTACAACACGCATCATTGATGCAGGATTATGAGGCAATCAGCCTGCGAGTCGAAGAACTCCTTGAAGCCTCCAGAGACGGTGCCTTCAAGGTGCGTGCTGAAATGTCAGCATTAATTCAAATACCCCAAACCGAAAATGGTCCAACGATTCGGATATACTTCATTGAGGTGGATCCGAACACTCCGTGAGCTTGTTCAATGACCGATCTCCAACACCCTTTGTTTAGCCACGGTTTGAAGTGAAATTGATTTGGCAGATTGTTACTTGGCCCTCACGCTCGATCACAATGGAAAGACCACAATTTCGATGCGCCAGGGAAATCGAAGGTGCTCCACGAGCAAAACGATGTTATACCGAAAAGCGAGATTTCTCTTGCTGGACGATTGGATCGCAGAGAAAAAGCGATCATGGGCGAGGTGAGGATTTTCTGTTGCTTGCCTGACTCTTTTCTTTTTCGGATCTGCAGATGGCTGTTTCTTTTCGATGTCCAAAGTGCGGTACGGCATTTCGTGTTGACGACACGATGCTTGGCAAAGCTGTTATCTGTCCAAACCAGGTGTGCAGACAGAAGTCAATGCTGCCGAAATCATCGCCGAATGATTCACCGAAACCTGTTGCTAAGGTGCAGCGGAGCACCAGAGCCAGATATTCGTCGCGGGAGCCTGCCGCCGCCATTCAGGAAGAGTCCACTTCGCCGGTCACGCCAACAAGAGATGATCGCCATCAAATGTCTCACCAGACGTTGATGTTAATAGCTGCAGGTGTCGCAGCTTTTATGTTCGCGTCAATAGTCGGGCTTCTCGTATTTCAAAGGTTGAGTGTCTCGCGCGTAGCTTCCGTTGACCAAGTTCCTTCGGATCCTGACGAAAATGCATCACAAACCCCGAAGCTCCCTGATCCGTTGCCACCCGAGTCATCCGAGGCCCCAGTTGCTGAATCTAAGCAGATGAAGGATGAACCTCTCTCATCCACCACCGAATCAAAGGATTCAGCGGCGTCCGAGCCCACAGGCGCAGCAATGCCTCCCACTGATCTACTGTCCGTTGAGCAGGTTGTGGCAAAAGTTGAAGCCTCAGTCGCATGCATCAATGGGCGTACAGGCGGCGGGTCTGGATTTGTCATTCGCGAAGGCATGATAGCCACCAATCGCCATGTCATTGAAGAAGAGCTTATTTCGCAACTTCAGATTCATTTCCCTTCGGCTCCGATGGACCAGCGTGGTCCATTTCCGGCCGAGCTCATTTACGTTGATCCAGAGAGGGATCTGGCCTTCTTAAAAGTTCCGACATCCGTTGCACCATTAAAAACTCCGGAAGCACATACTTTCCGACGAGGGCAAGAAGTGATTGCCATTGGCAGCCCCGGCACTTTAGGAGTCTTGACTCTTGAAAACGCGGTGAGTCGCGGAGTCGTCAGTGCCGAAGTGGTCATTGAAGGACAGCAATACTGCCAACTCAGTATCTCAGTTAATCCCGGAAACTCGGGAGGCCCAGCTTTAGATATGACCGGACAGGTTATTGGCGTAATAACGAGCGGAGATCGCAGCACAGAGGGCGTAGCATTCTGCGTCACCGTTCCAGATTTGAACGACTCAATCAACTTGGCAGAAGATTTGACAGATGAGGAAGTCGACAACAATCGTTCCCTCCATCGTTTGGGTGTACTCGTGCGGAGAATCTCGATGATCACCGACGAATACAGCACGGTCATGGACATCTACCTGGGTGCTATGCAACGTGCCGTAAACGATGGGAAATCCGCAATGTCAGGACTTGAGTTGGCGCAAAACCGGAATCATGAAGATTTGAGCTCTTTCCATGATTACTTGGTGGATTCAGAATTAACAAACGAAGCATCCTCAATTTCTTCAGACAAGCATCTTCCAGAACGGGTCAGAGAACAGTTTGCCGCACTTTGGACCAACTATAAGGAAATCCGATCAAACGTCGAAAACCCACGCGGCACTGTGGAAACGTTTAGGCAAAAGCAATTGCACTTGACCGACACTCATGATCGACTGATGCATTCGCTGAACCTGCATTTGGGCATTAAAGAATAAAGTACGTCCCAAGTGCAGATGCCGTCCACGAATCTCTGGACTCACTGCACAAACGATTCCTGCTGTTGATCCGACAGAAATAACTCGGCCTTACCATCGGAAAACAGAATCACTTCGTATTCCAGCCCCTGTTCAATCAAAGCATCCTTCACCGTGATGAACTGAGCGAAGGAGTTGCGAGAAACGAATAAACGTACGAACTGGCGAGCTTTGTCGATCCGCTCAAACCTCGCCTGCAGTTTGTTTCTCTCGACGGCATGGCCCTGAGCAGCAATGGACTCTTCAGGCACGGCCATGCCGGAATCGGCTCGCGGTGCAATGCGAGTCATTCCACCAGCTTCAGTTCGAACACAATCGGTTTCATCAATCTCACCATTCGGTGTGGTCGCTCGATAGAGGCGGCCTTCGTGAAGCATGTAGGCGAGGCCAAATTTCTCAGTCCGTCGAATCCGTGGGATGCGAGCAGTACGACTGGAAAGCGTCGTGGCCTGCTGCATTTCCTGCAGCAACGCTTTGTGCTGCTGCTGCGCCTGTTGCAGTTTCTGGGCCTGCTGTTTCATCGTGGCCTCCATGGTCAGCGCCTGAGATTCGGCCTGAGTCATCCCATCAACAACGTCTGTCTTTTGTTCCAGCAACTGCACCTGATTATCCGCAGCCGCCAGAATCTCATTCGCCAGTCCTTTGGATTCGGCACTGGCGAATCGATCCAGCACGTCTTGCTGTTGTGCCAATTGTAGTTCGAGAGCCACCTGCCGCGCTTTGGCCTGAGCGATCTCCTGATTTCTGGCGGCGATGACGGCCGACACTTCTTCTGGCAGCGAAGCAACACCTTCCCGGACTCCACTCTCTCGCACCAGCAACGACAGCAAAATTGAAATGAAGATCACCGCCCCGAACGTGTTGCAGATCGTGTCCAGCAGCAGCTCAAGACTATCAGGAATGACGAGTTTGCGGCGGCTCACTCGACGGCTCCTTCTGGCGGTTCCTCAAATGCCGTTGCATTTTGAGGCAGCAGGTCGAACCCAAAGGGAATACCGAGCGGAATCAGTGTCTTGCTGATCTGATCGAATAATGCGGCTGCCTCTGGCTTGAGGAGTACCATGAAGGCCACATCGTCGGATGAGACCGTTTTGATCCATTCAAGCAACTGTCCCACATTCTTAAAGGCTCGTGGATCCCCTGCCCGCCCCAGCTGCGCGACTCTGATTTCCTGAGCCGTCGACAGTTCCACAAGCCAACACGTTTTTGCCGTGCTATCGTGAGCGTTATAGATCTTGCGATCGCCACTCCTTAACTGCTGCAGTTTCTTCTGGATCTCCTGAATCTCCTGCTGCAGCTGACGAGCTTCTTCGGCATCCCCCTGACGCTCCTGAAATTCTGCGCCCACACCTTTCAACCGCTCTGTAGAGGCGTCGGCCATTTCCTGCACACGACTGAGATCAATTGTCGCGGCGTTCACATCGGCGGACAGTTGATCACGCGATTTCGTCAGGATGGCCGCATCAAGCAACGCATTCGACTTTATTACAGCCAATTGATCCTGGATACGCGATTCCAAGGCTGCGGTGTCACGCAGCAACTGCTGAGTTTCTCCGGTGAGTTTTTGGACCGTTGCCTGCATCTCCTCATCCATCCCTGTGCCCGGGGAGACATTGACCTGCAGTGACATCATCAACGTCAGCAGCAGCATGATTCCCATGACGCAGGTGATGATGTCCTGAAATGCGAACAACGAGAAAGGTGGCGCACCGGTACGAACACGTTTTGCCATACGAATTCGCTTTCCGATATCAGGAGGACTGAAATAGAGACCAACGGATCCAACGACGTCAGATCGATCTACAACTCATGCCTTTAAGCCAGGTCGTCATCATGGAATGGCAGCAGTCTTAGTCGATTCACAATATTTCGTGAACAATATTCCGAACAACTGTCCAGAAACTCCTGCTCGGCTTTCTTCAGAAACGTCACCAGCATCTGAATGATCAATGCAAACACCAGAGCCACCAGTGTGGTATCGAAGGCGATTGCCAGTCCCCCTGTGACGTTTTTCAACGCTGGCATCAGGGCTTCAGGCGCGCCGCCAGCGGCTGTCATCGCGACGCCAAATTGCCCGATGGCAATCGAAAGTCCCAGCACCGTACCAATAAAACCAAGAATCGGGATCGCCCACAGGAATCCGCCCAACAGGATGTAGGATGATTCGGAAACTGCTTCGTCCGCATCGGCCTGTGATCGCAGGATCTCATCTACGTCCGAAACACGGCCCAGATTCTTAAGGTTCGACAGAGCAATCGTGATTCGATTCATCAACATAAACTGACGGGGATCATCGACCAGCATTCCCATTCGCTCAAACACGTCGTCCACGGTGTGCGGGGAGAGCACGAATTCGGGGTCTTCCGGAACCACTCGCATCCCAAGACATCGTCGTTGCATTCGCAACTTGAGCCACTTAAAAAAGAGGATGGCCATCGACCAGCCAGCCGTCATCACAGTGGCATACGGAATCCACCCCTGATCAAAAAACTTACTTCGAAACGTGGGCCACGGCAGCAGTAGCACGACAATGTAAAACGCACAGGACAGCATCAGCCCGGACAGAAACGACAACAGCGTGTTGACGCGTGTAAATCGCTCACCCGAAAAGTACAGACACTGCTCGATGTCCGATCGATGCCAGGACAGTCGTTCGGGCAGTCGGTTGGGTTCTGATGGTCGTTCCTGCTTCGTCATCTGGTTCTCTTGATCATGTTTGCGGAATTGAAGCAGAGTCCTGTCTTAACCGGCAGGCAACGCGCACTGAAGGATGGCTAACGCGATCCGGACGTGTTATCTTCGATCTTGATGAAAACACGTACAAACTCCAGGCCTGCCATGGCGGTAATGAAGAAAAACCAAAGCAGGAGCCAGCTTAGCAGCAGCCCCGCAAAGCCAACGAAAATCGTGGCCACGATCATCCATCCCTCGCGAGTAAATCCGGAGGCTGCGACCATAAAGATGTACCAGCCGGCGGTCCCAAGCAGGCCGAGCACGAAGAAAATCCTGTTGATCCCCTCAGAGATGTGCAGATATCGCGTCAGACTCGGGTACTTGTAGAGCGATCCGTCGGGCAACGACGTGCCGCTGGAAAGCCCGAATACGAGATCGAAATAGGACGACGATCCTCCAACATTGCCACCACGACCGCTACCACCGCGCTGAGTCGTTGCAGCTTGAGGTCTGTGCGAATCACCACGTACCGAGCCCATGAATTGCGGCAAATCTTCGGCCGGAAGCCAGTCCGCCAGCGAACTGTTCCAGACGCGATCCGATCCCAACAAGCGTCCGGTAGCCAGCATGGCTCGCAGCTCATTCGAGGACACCGGCCCCAGAGTATTGCGGCCTTTCGCGTAATGCCATTCATCGTCCTCGTCTTCGGACGAAGAACCGTTAGAGGACGAACGTTGAGCAGCGGTATCCTGCCTCGAATCCGCTTCCGGGATCGCAGTGGCGTATCCAACTTCAGGCTCTTCGCGAGCAGGAGCCACTGACTCAAACAAGCCATCGACCTCACCCGCCCGTGTCCAGATCACTGCATCAGTCGAAACTTCGTGATGTCGTCCGAGTCGCTTTTTTCGGATCAGCGACACGATCTGCTCACGCGAGAACGGTCCTTTGACCTCGCCACGCACTCGAAAATAAAAACTGTCTGACATGAAGCCACTTTCTCAACTCATGAAGATCGCGATCACAGATTCGTGATCGAAATGAAGTGTCTGGTCTTAGCTGGACAACGCCAAGTTTGGCGACTCAGAATTACCGCGGTAGTTTACTGCTAATGATTTTCCATGTGAAACAGGGTCCCTTCTCCCCTCCGGCGGAGAAGGTGGCCGATAGGCCGGATGAGGGGGCTTTCGAGGATCGCAGCGT
>Ga0255094_1000078_pt1 | contig 52738 bp, 35 predicted proteins | sample Colum_Law_RepB_8_2_FD_188434 | JGI IMG/M metagenome (GOLD analysis project Ga0255094, IMG submission 188434) | Freshwater microbial communities from Columbia River, Oregon, United States - Colum_Law_RepB_8d | ecosystem: Environmental > Aquatic > Freshwater > River | place: USA: Oregon...
GTTCAAAGAACTGGCTCGGACGAAATTCCTGACCGGCCGCTGCTGGACATCGCCAATCCTCGCGAATGAACGCGTCTTCGGGCGCAATTCGGATGGCACACTGGTTTGTTTGACATTGCCGCGTGAGGAAAAGTAGTGCGTTGTGCATGTTTGAGGTTTCAACGTAGTGGAGGAGGTTCAATGCTTTCACCAAACGAAACCTGCGATTCCGCCCCGAATGGGGCAACCACAAATCAGCCTGGGGCAACGCCCCAGGTATGAAATCAAAGAATACGCCACGCCCCAACGGGGCGGTACAAATTCATGATAAACGGACGAATGAGATCATAAACACCAGTTGTTCCGCCCTTTCAGGGCTCAATCCTTCCAGTGGATCTGCTTCCCACGGCGTTGCCCCGGGCTGACATGTTATTGGCCCATTGGGCCGAAACACAAAGGACTCAGGCTCGTCAGAACGTTACTGGATGCCCATCAGAGAACTCAGGTTCGTCGCAGACGGAGCACCCAAGCGGGGTTCGAGAGAAATGCCGACTCCGACATTGCTCTTGCTGAAGTCGAACCCAAGTCCGAAGTGCAGAATCCAGTCCAGTCCAACGCGGGAAATCGTGACAGACGAACCACGAGATTCACCAGCAGCGACGTCGTAGGCATACGCGGCCGTGGAAATCCATTTGGGGCTCATCTGATAACTGTAACTGCCGATGATCGTCTGGCTTTCAAAGTAGTTCGTCGCGCTCACTTCGCGATAACCCAGATAAACACTGCCACGCAAACTGCGCTGGCTCAACACACCAACGCTCCAGATGTTCTGAGCGTTATCGAACAGGTCCCATGAAGCATCCGTCAGAAAACTCGTGCGGTCGCTGACGTTCCAGCGGTAGTGACCATAGAGCAGACCGAAATCTTCTCCGAAGTTATCTCGATCAGACTTAGGAAAGAACGATGCTCCGTATTCCCAGATCATCCAGTCGCGAATTCGAGGAGCCTCCATGGGACCAACTTTTGTCTGCAGGCGGTCGCGGAAGTTAATTCGCAACGCCTGAATATCGTCGGCCAGTTCATGATACGGCGCACTGGACCATAGACCAGCTCCGGTGCGAATCGCGTAGTTGCGTGGATTAAACTCGGCAGGAATCACACCAGGAAAAACCTGCTGCGGATAACGCGAGCGAAAACGTTCCTGACTGTTTTCGTCGATCTCATTGTACTGCAGGATGTCATTGATCCCGCGGCTGGAATCCGTGATCGAATACTCCAGCATCGTATCATGCTTATGGGCCAGCCCGTTCAGATTGAAGATGTCGCTGCGAACAAACGGGAAGACTCGCGACGCCGACATGCGGGCTCGAATACCGGTGTTCAGCAGGTAACGGTCGATGGACTGAGCCGCGACTCCATCCTGCCAGTAAGCTGCTTCGCCCATCACGAACGGCTCAAAGTTCACCGGACCAATGTTGAAGGGCATATCAAGCTCATGGCGAGTCATCGCGACGAGGCCAGAGGCATCTTTCACGTAGGCACCACCGCCAACATTGTCGAAACCGTTCGTACTGAAAGGCTCGGCCGGGTCGGTCGGCCCTTTCATCGCCTGCATATCAGCATAGCCAACACTGGAATGCATGTTCCAGTAGAGCAGCCCGTCGAACAGCGGCTGTGAGAAGCTATAAGCGTCTGCTCGAGGCAGCCACTGAGTATTCGCTTCAAAGCCGCTCAGATCCGCGCGGCCCCAGAGACTTCCCGAAAAAGCCCCTTGGTCCTGGCGGATTCCGAGTATCGTTTCAACGTCCTTCTCGGAGTCAAAGCGATTCTCATGATACTGTTCGAGATAATTGCGGTCGGACAGATATCCGATTTCGCCAAAGATTAACGCATCGCCCGGAAGTCGTTGGCGATGTTGCCACGTTGCCTCACCACGCGAAGTACTGGGCGGATCCAGACTGCGTCGATCCAGACCGAGATTGTCATTCCCGGAATCGTACTGGTAGTAGAGCGTTCCATTGCCCTGATAGGCACCCATGGAATTGGTGCCGCCGTACTCAGCACGAGTTCCAATGCCGGGGCCTCGCTTCGATCGATAATCGGCCAGCAGATCGAGTCGCGTGCCGGGCTGTTTAGGCATCCCCAGAAGTTTGTAAAGATCCCAGACAGTATTCACCTGGAGACCAAAGATACGATCCTGAGTAACTGTCAGTCGACGAATGGGTACTCCTGGATCTTCCGCCGGACCACTCACCTTGGGCAGAAAGAAGACGGGAGTATCACCGACGATGAACTGATTATTGACGCTGGTCACCCACGTCGACTGCCCAACAACCTGCTGCCCGGTCAGAGGATCGATGCCGGTGAAGACGGAAGGTCCCGGTTCAACAAACACATCGGTCGCCTGAATTCGATAGCCAGGCTTGCCATAGGGACTTGATGTGACCCATGCGTTCTGAGCATGAAAACGATCCTGAGTCGTCTGCCGCATTCGCTCAGCACGAACTCGAAATTCGGCGCCCTTTTCACCAAGCTCCGGTACGAAGGCTCGCAGTTCCGCATTTAGCATTAAGGCTCGCCCACTGGCCGCATCAAAAAACGCGTGAGTCGCATGGATGGTATTTTGATTCTGCCGAATGACGATGTTGCCTTCGAGATACACCTGGAACCGCGAGTCAGCCGACTGCACGACCAGATCACCGGCTTCGATAGAATCACCTTCACCGGCCTGCGTCCAGATGACAACTCGATCTGCTGAAAGGTCGATTATTCCAGGGGAGAACTCCTGCCCCTGCACATCAACGTCAACGCCTTCCACCAGAACATTGACGCCGCCCGAGATAATGTTGATGCGTTCTTCGGGAACGGTGTCCTTCGACGTCTGTGATTCAAACTGCAGCGGATCATTGGAACGCGGACGAATCTGCACACGCCGTGATGATCGTTGAGTTTTCGACGGAGCAAAGGACGGGACCGGTGGGGCAAAGGAGTCCTGAGCGGGCTGAAAATTCACCGTTGTGATATTTCCGGCATTGTCCGGATAAAGTCGCCGCAAAGCTTTTCGCAGCAGAGGATGATCATTGGAAGTCGCGGCCGTGGAATGCTTGACCAGAATGCTAGGAACGTTCGAGGTTTGCAGGCGGAAGGCTCGTGATGCGACGGATGTCTGAGTATCCGCCGAGCGAATGGTCAGGTCTTCCGCGTACACCGCTAAATCAAAATGCGAATCGACCGGAGTCGCAATCACGGCCATCCGTGCGGCAGAGACTGTCAGGTTTCCCTGAGTGATCATCGCATTGCCGTTGATCAGATGAATCTGCACAGAGTTTTCACTGATCGTCTCTTCAAAGTCACCGGTGATCTCAACGACCGCCGTGATGTCATCTGACAAAGAGTCTGCAGAGGAAATTGGCAGAGCTGGCTCATTCCCAATCTGCGCGACGGCTCCGTTTGTCAGCAACAGTGTTGCTGCAATCCAGATTGCCACGAGCATCAGAATGGACCGCTGAGTCATTCAGTCGCCGTAAATACTCATGCATTTGCCGCAAATCATTCGCGGCATTGTCTGAGAGACGTTGAGAGGACAGGAGTAGGAGAAGAAGAGGCCGGGAGAGATCGCAAGACAGGAGATGAGAGGAAGGGTGAGAGTAATCCGTGATGCGGACTATACGGCGGTTCGCGAAAACGGGTCAATATCGGCCAGAACTGCCACGAACGGCGTAAACTCATAGATTGCAACGAGTTACAAACCCAAGGCATAATCCCGGCTGTTTTTTGCTGAGTCCGTGGGCTGGTTGCGATGCCGATTTGTTATCCCACCGGTGAATGCCGCTCAATTGGAGTGCTTCATTTTCCCCAAACCACACCCAAGCCCAACCACCGCAAACTGCCCATCCATCGCCGTCATTGATTTCAAGTCCTGCCCAACCGGCGAGCGGCTCTCACCAGCGGCTTCGAATGCTTTCATCAAACGTTGCGGTGGCAACATTCTTTGATGGTGCATGAATTGCGCTCCATGGTCGAGGCAATTACCCAACTTAAAGATCGTGCGTTAGTGTTTTCCGCTTTGTGGCTTAAAGGCCGGAGAGTTTCCGTCGTCCGTGTTCACTTTCCAGGGGAACACCGAATACCGGGCCTCATACGGAATCAATCACCGGCACTCGACGCCTGCGGAGAGACCATCTTCGTTATCAACAATCTCCACTTGGACTGCGGCAGCCTGCTGCCGCTTTCGAATCCACAGCCTGCTGTGGACAACCGCGGTAAACACGAACATCCTTCAGCCCCATTGGTTTGGCAGCAGGCTGCCCGTACCAAAGCGGCAGCAGGCTGCCGCAGTCCAAGCAGAAAGTTGAGTTTGGCGGGCCATCCCAGCACTTCCCAATGAAGCGCATCTTTGACCGCACTCAGCCTGTAACCTCTTATACATAAACCCGGCGCAATTGCTCAGCGGTTGATTTATCGAGACGGTCGAGGCGGCGGACTTCTTCGAATTTGTGGAGAATCGCCTCGGGAGTAAGACGGGCCTTAGCAGGGCCCTGGAAGTCGAACATGATTTGGCCGCGGACCATCATGATGAGGCGATCTCCAAGCGATGCCGCTTGTTGCATCGAATGGGTGACCATCATGGTGGTGAGTTTGTTCCTGGCGACCATGTCTTCCGTCAAACGAATCACTTGATCGGCGGATTTGGGGTCCAGGGCGGCGGTGTGTTCGTCGAGCAATAACAGGTCCGGGCGACGCAGGCCGGCCATCAGCAGAGTCAGTGATTGACGCTGGCCGCCGGAGAGGCTGCCGATTTGATTGCTCAGACGGTCTTCCATCCCAAGGCCCATCTCTTTGACCTTCTCGCGAAGCTCGTCCATGCTGCGATGCTTTAAGGCCCAGCCGAGACCTCGAAATTGACCGCGTCGTTCGGCGAGTGCCAGGTTTTCGGCGATGGACAGATTCGGAGCGGTGCCGGTGAATGGGTTCTGGAAGACTCGGCCGATATGCACAGCTCGGCGGTGTTCGGGCCAGCGAGTGACGTCGTTGCCGGCTAATTCGATTCGGCCTTCATCGACGAAGAACGCGCCGGCGACGGCGTTCAGCAGCGTCGACTTGCCAGAGCCATTCGTGCCGATCACAACGACGAACGAACCCTGCTCAATCTTCAGGTTCACGCCCTGCAGAGCTCGCACCTCGTTCGGTGTCCCGGCGTGAAATGTCTTGCGGATGTCAGTCAGTGTCAGCATCGCAGGTTACCTTGAAGCCGCTTTACGAGATTGCACATTACGTGATTTTAAGCGGGCCAGAACATCGGGAAGTACCAACGCGCCCAGAACGAACAATGCGGTGACCAGCTTGAGATCATTGGGATTCAAGCCCCAGCGGAGTGCGATCGCGACCAGCAGACGGAACAGGACTGATCCCATGATCGCTCCACCGATCAGCAGGCCCACGCTGCGACCTCGCACAAGCGATTCGCCAATGATCACGCTCGCAAAGCCCCAAACGACCATGCCGATACCCATCTGCACGTCAGCAAAGCCCTGATACTGAACGAGCAACGCTCCGGCCAGAGCAACCAGAGAATTTGCAAGAGCCAGCCCGAGCGTTGTCATCCAGCCAACGTCAACGCCGAGCGCGCGGATCATGTCGATGTTGTCACCGGCGGCTCGCATGGCCAGACCCAGCTGAGTTCTAAAGTACAAAGTCAAGGTGACGGCCACGGCGATCGTCGCGAGCACAATCGTGATGAGCGTATACAGGTCCTGAGTTTGTGCAGTCCACAATCCAAGATTCAGCCGATCGTCAACTCCGGCCATTGCCTGGATCGGACTCAGGACGGTCTTTTGATTCATCAAAGGGATATTGCTGCGGCCCATGACTCGCAGGTTGACCGAATACAAAGCCGTCATCACCAGAATACCGGCCAGCAGACCATTGATACGGAACCGAGTCGCAAGGACGCCTGTGATGGCTCCGGCAATTCCACCGCAGACAGCGGCAATGGCGGTCGCAGCCAGAGGAGAAACGCCGCTGACGATCAATGCAGCCGCGACGGAACCGCCCAGAGCGATCGAACCATCCACGGTCAAATCGCGAAACGCCAGAATGCGAAAGCTGATGAGCACCCCAAACGCCAGCAGCGCGAGGATCATGCCCATGGTGAGTGAACCGATCAGCAGAGTCATCTTGTAGACTCCGCTACTTTCACTGGTATCGTGTTTCTTAGTTCCATTTCACTCTCATTTTTTATGTCTTCCCTTGTAGCCGGGTTCGTGAGAACTCGGAATTCTTACGAATCCCGCTACTCACAATTCAAAGTCAGCACAAGTTATTACACCAACGGACCAATCCAGCACGCACCTCGGACGAACTCACTATCACCAGCGCCGCTGATGGGGCGATCATCGTTCAGCAGATGCATCACGGCCTGCAATTGTCCTGAAGAAAACAAAGAACCCACGCTTTCGTTCAGATCGATTTTTCGCTTCTTGAACGGCTGAAACGGAAACACGGCCGCGTGAAAGTGTCCGAGCAGATCATCGCAGGAACGCATTGGTCGCACGAACGGCATCAGCTTCTTGTACCGATCCTGTGCGGTGGCTCGCAGGGCGACTCCTACGATCGCCACGACAGCATTGGCATGAATTCGTTCCGGTGCAAACGACAGCCACTCACGAATCTCCGGATGATCAAAACGTGAATCGCCCGAGACGCGTTCGGTTAGTGATCGTCGCAAGGTTGCTCCGACGAGCCCTGATGTCTCAGCCAGAAACACGACGCTGGCGGCTTCATACTGCATGGCATCCATCGCCTCGTCGACAAGATCAGTCAACGACGCCGAGCAATCTCGCTGATTGATATCGAACCGCAGCAGGTGCGACGGAGAACCGGCCAGCTTGATGCCATAAAGCATCTCAGGCTGCGGTCGAAACTCGCCCTGAATCGACTGGTAGTCGGCTCGCTGACTTTTGCCTGCGGGCTGAACCGCTACCGTTCCAGCCAATGCCAGCATTTCACCAAACGAGGTCTGCTGATCGGTGTACTCTTCTGTAAATGCGGCGAGTCCCAACGCAATCGTCGACTCCGTAATCTCAGTCGGTGCGGCATCGTCGGCTTCGTACTGGCCACTTTCCAGGCGAGCCGGATTGCCGATGACGCTCCAGTCCATCCTGGCCTTAGGCTCCAGGTCATAGACCGTGAAGTCAGCATGTTTGGCGTACACCATGCGGCTAACAGACTGCACAGCACCGGGTGGAGCAATAACGGAACTGCTAAAAATCTGAGCATTCCAGAGCAGCAGTTTCGACAGACCGGTGAGACGGATCACCTCCCCAACGGGGCCAGCCACGTCTTTGACTCCGAAAGATCCGCGAATGCTCTGAAACTGTTTCTGAGCACGCACGAGCACGCCGAGACCGGCTGAGCTCATATACACAACCTCAGACAGATCCAGCAGCAGCGAATGTGCACCTTCGCGGAGTGCATCTTCAATGGCCTGTTGCAGTGTGTCGGCCCACTCGGCATCCAGTCGGCCGGACACCTGGAGTTCTCGAAAGTCTTTGTCGTTGTGAGTTTTGATCTGCATGGTCAGACGCCTCTACTTTCGCACCACGAGATCAGCGGCTTCGATCAGTGAAGACGGCATTTTGAGTCCGAATTCCTCCGCTGAGACGAGGTTCAGCATCAGGCGATTGGTTGTGATCGGCTTAAGATCCATACGGCTGACCGATTCCCCCTTGAGAACTCGCCCGGCCAACAGGCCTGATTCGCGGCCCATATCAAAGTAATCTCGGCAAAGAACCACGGTCGCTCCCTGAGCCGACGCGCTGCCCATAAATGCAAATACCGGCAGCTTTGCTTTTCGAGCCGCCTGCATGATGCCAGGAAACGAAGAACCGGCGAGATTGGAATTGGTGAGGCATATGGCATCGATATCTCCGCCACACATTGACTGTGCTGCGTCAGGAATTTCCGACGGAGTACTCACGCCCTTCGATTCCATTTCGTAGCCTGCGGATTTCGCGGCCGCCACGAGCAGCTCGTGATTATAGACGGAATTCACTTCCGCCGGAGAATACAACGTCCCAAGACGACGAGCTTTCGGCATCACCTGGCGAATGATGGGCATCATGGCTTCGGCATCCGGTGCGCCGTAAGCTCCGGTGAGATTCGGCTGATGCTGGGAATTGCTTTTCGCCACACCCGCAGAGAACGGATTTGCGACCATTGTGAAGACCATCGGGATGTCACGATTTCGCTGCACTGCGGACTGCAGAGCCTGAGTCGAAATTGTCAGGACAAGATCCGGCTGATCGGCCAGCGCGGAATCGACGAGACCATTCAGCCCAGCCATATCGCCCTGAGCATTCAGGCTCTTCCAGCGATAATGCGAATTCTCCAGCAGCCCCGCTTCTTTAAGTCCTTCCTTCAAGCCTCGTTCTGCATCTTCGACATCCGATGAATTGATGTACGACAACAGGCAAAGATTACGCATCGGCGTTGAAGCATTCGAAGCCCGGGGCGGTGCAGCAACTTCTCGTTTGTGTTCGCCACTTTCGTCGATGATCGAATCGGCTTGATCGAGCAGCGATTGAGGAATCGTCCAGGTATCGTTCAGGTCTTTCGTCGCTGTCTTGTTGATGAACAACTTCGGAGGTATAGCGGTCTCCCACGGAATCTGTTTGATCTCTTCGCCGTTCAGCACTTTGGCCGCCATCGCTCCAACCAGCAGCCCGACTTCGCCGTAGTTCGCTCCCACGTCGAAGATAGCGCCTTTGGCAGCGTTGCCCGGCATACAGGTGAAGACCGGGATCTTTGCCTGGCGAGCCGTCTGTAACACGACATCTACTGCCGCCAGAACGGTCACATCGCCGCCGATCCACAGTGCATCGACGTCACGAGCCACCACCGAGGCCACCGCTTCTTTAACTGCCGATGCGTTTTCGGCGTTGGCTTCGATGAGTTCAATGCCCAGCTGTTTGCAGGTCTCACGAGCAACCTTGGTAGCGATCTCTGAATTGACTTCCGCCGGATTCCAGACGACGCCTACTCGTTTGAGCTTTGGATTAATCTCGCGAGCAATCTGAAACGATTTGCCGGCCGGCGGCATAGTGCCAATACCGACCATATGGGCCGGATGAGCGAACGGTTCTTTCTCGATGCCAACGCCTGCGACCGTGGGATCGGAGACAAGTCCAAAGACGTGTCTAACGCTTCCTCGCCGATTAGCATTGCCCACAGCCTGCAGACATGACGTCGAAAGTGTAATCACCAGATCATATCGCCCGCTGACGAGTTCCGTGGCCATCGAATTGGCTGTGGCCATGTCGCCTTCGGCATTGAATCGCGACAGGACCAGAGAGCCGCCCTGAGCGAAGCCGGCTTTCTCCAGTCCGGAGATCACTCCGTTCGCGCCTTCGTCCATGATGGGCTGCGACGCCATCTGCAGCATTGCGACTTTGAAGGTCTTTTCGGTCTTTGCCGCTTTCGGAAGATCGGAAAGCAGCAAAACCGCCGCCGCCAGAGCAATAGCGCCCAGACCGGGGCCGAAGTATCGAAGAATCCAGGCGAACACAGGTAAGCAGAACTTTCTGATTCTGGAACAGATCTTGGCTGTCAAACAAAACCCACGAAAGCCAAGCCGGTCCAGATCTGTGAACCTGGAGCAGTCAGCAGAGACGCTCCGAATGGAACTCGTGGGGGTCGTGGCGACGGTAACAAACGCTCGTTTAACGACAAAGCCGATCAAATTCCAGCGGCAGCCGGTGAGCAGTCTGGTGATTTGCCGCAAATGGGGGAAAGCCCGTTCTTGTAGTGCCGGTGCGTGGTGATGCAATGGGCGAGGGGACTGTGGATTTGCACGAGCACGAAGCGTTCTCGCTTAACAGCAAGCCGCAACAGTCATTACCCGAATTCGCCTACGACTGAGGCTCGCCGTTAAACGATCAGATCAACAGCTTGCAAGGTTCTCGTTCTCACCTGGGGCAGTGCCAGATGAAGAAACGGCGAAACTCACGCAGCAATCGGATCGTTTGTGCGATGCCGACTGCTCGTGACTTCTGCCTGAGCAATTTCCGCTATCGAGCGGACGAGCGTTAGATAACGCCGCCGTGGACGCGGTATGGAGTTGCCAGGTCCGGCAAATCAAGTCCCCAGATGCGTTCCCAGATCTCCGGGATATGACGCAAGCTTTCAGACTGATAAATCAATTGGCGAGCTCTGACGTCTGGATTTGGACTCCAGATCGGCACTGCACAACCCACATTAATTGTGGTGCATGCCAGTAAGAGCCCTGCCATCAGTCGTGTTCGAATCTTCATCGCAAACGTCCTTCCCTGGACCCGCTTTTCCGCCGGGATCAATGCCCGCGGTTGCCACAGTATTCGGAAGACAGATCAGTTTCCTGTTCACCAGCCTGAGTCATCGACAAGTGTCGAGACTCTTCACTTTGAAAACATGATCCAATGCGAATCCCAGTCGGCCAATCAGTCGCGTTGATGGAGCAAGTGCCTATTTTGAACCTTCAAAGTAACCAGAGTTCATCGCTCCGGATCATCGATTCAAATTCCCATCCGACTCATATCTTGCGATAGGAGTGAGAGGTGGCAATCCGCTGGCTTTGCTGGCTGCTTCCGCTGCAGCTCGACTTCGAGCCGCCTCGCGCTCTTCCAGCTCGCGGACTTTCGCTTCCATCTCCTTACCCGGCTTGAAGGTCACCACAAACTTTGCAGGGACTTCAACCTGACCACCCGTTCGAGGGTTTCTGGCCTTTCGAGCTGCCCGCATCTTGACCTCAAAGACCCCGAAATTTCTGAGTTCTATTCGGCGGTCTTCAACCAGAGTTTCCACAATCGCATCAAAGGTCTTCTGGACGATTTCCTTCGTTGTCAGTTGCGTTAACCCCAACTCATCCGAAATCGCTTTGACGATCTCCTTTTTGGTCACGGTGGGTTTCTCCCGAGTAAGAGCAGAACGCAAAATCAATCTATGAAACGATACAACTTTATGGACTGTCAGGACTTACTGTCAAGACCCTGCCGGACAACCCAGCGCGTTTCATGTGATGGACTCTGCCGATTCTGCGCGTTCGATCGGTCGATCGATTCGCATTCGATCATGATTTCAAGTGAATTGCCAAAGAACCAGCCGTCGTGTGGACATAGCCCAGCACTTGAATCCTTTATCGGACCGCTGGAACCCCTGTTTTGAGGAAACTCGGCATAATCGATACAGATTGCGCAAGACTAATGACCGGCATGTCCTTCAATAGGGAGGCCACGGCAGCATGGAGCGAATAGGAGTTCTGGCATTTACGTGACTCTGAAGTAACTCCAGCAGTTTTTGCCGGCAAGGATTTTCATATGGCCACAAGGCGAACTCCGTGTGAAGGATGTTGATGATCGCTGGCGGCCGTGGCTTATCGCGTAAGCACGGTGCGGGGCAGACCGCTAGGTCCTGCCCGGCAGGCAGGACCGACTGTAGGACTAACGTCCCTTGGCGTTTGAGTGACATCGAGTGACTCTTTACAATTCAACGCAGCCCCATCGTCGGCGATTCTTTTGCTTGCGGAACGCTCGGGAGATGGCATTGCTTTGATCACTCCCGTCCCGGAAAACTTTTCACCAGGTTATTCTCCGCGCGTTCACGATTGAGGCAACGGTCCCAATAATGTATCCCGCGAACACCCGGCCTCAATTCATCCCGTGTAAAGATTAAGTCATGAAATCTATCCTGATCCAGTTCGACACCGATGCTCTTCCCAGTGTTTTTGATCGAGTTGTCGCGGTGGATTCCAACGTCGAACATCTGTTCTCCTACGGTGGCGTGACGCCGGAGAATGTTGTTGGCCTCGTCCACGGGTCGATCTTCACCCGAGGTCCCGCCGACCTCAAGAACACCGCGATCTTTGTCGGGGGAAGTGATGTGACGGCCGGCGAAGTGCTCTTCAAGAAAATCCAGAAGACCTTCTTTGGCCCGATGCGAGTCTCCGTCATGATGGATTCCAATGGTTGCAATACGACCGCTGCGGCTGCCATCGCATCGGCTCGTAAGCATTTGTCTCTGGCCGATGCGTCTGCCATTGTGTTGGGGGCCACCGGGCCGGTTGGGTTGCGAGCGGCAGAGTTACTGGCTCTGGAAAACTCCCGCGTGACTCTTGTCTCACGAACATTGGATCGAGCCGAAGCAGCCTGCGAATCCGTCCGAGCCAAAGTCGCATCCGCTCGACTCACTCCGGCCGCAGCATCGACACCCGAAGAATTCGAGAAGCTTGCGGGGAATCAGCAGATTGTCATCGCGGCCGGAGCCGCCGGTGTGTGCTTCCTGAGCGAAGGCGCGCTGGCTCGACTGGATGATGTCAAACTGGCGATTGACCTGAATGCAGTGCCGCCGGCGGGGCTTGCCGACGTTGGCGTGATGGACAAAGCCGTCGAGAAACACGGCACAATCTGCTACGGCGCTCTGGGGGTTGGCGGATTGAAGATGAAGGTTCACAAGCGAGCTGTCGCATCGCTGTTTGAGTCAAACACCGCCGTTTTGGAAACGCGAGCACTCTACGAACTGGCGTTGAAGGTCGCGGGGATTTCGGCGTAGGCGGTGCGGCACGTTGTATCGCAGCGCGTGCTGCCTACTTCTTCTGGTTTTGCATCCGGCGTTGGAAAGCGGCCTGCAATTCTGACTGGCTGAGGCTACCGTCGTTGTCGGTGTCAGCCGCTTTCATGTTTTCCTGCATGCGCGGGGGAATTTCTTTGCCGGTTAGTTTGCCGTCCGAGTTGCGATCGAGCTGCTTGAACATCGCAGCCGGGCTGGCATTCTCCATCGGGCTATTCGGATTCTTCTTACGGTCAGCGGATTTACGGGCTCCGGATTTCATGGCCCCGGATGTCTCAGTACTCGGCTTGTCGGCACCGAGTTTCCCGTTCGTCGATTTCGGTTCGACTTTAGGATCATCCTTCTCCATGCGATCCTTGTCGGCGTCCATCATTTCGTCCGACTTCCCAGTGGTCGGCTGGGTTCCGGGACGTTCGCCACGGAGGTAAGCCTGCACCTTGTCGACCGGCACGCTATCCTGTCCGATGCGATCCAGCAGCTCTTCGAAGCGATCACGCATCGGGCCCGGCACTTCGTCCAGAGAAACATTGCCGTCACCGTTGCGATCGAGACGGCTAACGTCAAACGATGCCATGCGATCGGCCGTGTTCGCCCCGGGAAGCTCCAGTGGTTTAGGATCGGTGACGGCTTTGGCAAACTCGTCCTTGTTCAGTGCTCCGTCTTCGTTTCCATCTGCGACTCGCAAGGCCCGTTTAAACATGGTCTGTTGCGGTCCGGTCGTTTCGGACTGAGTGACCTTACCGTCTGAGTTCTTGTCGAGCTTCGCAAAGAGGTCCGCGGCCGAGACGCCGTCGGGAGAAAACGCTGACACGGCCAATGAAAGCAGTGAAGAGATCATCGCGGATTCCTCTAAGAAACACAGTTACTGGGAAGCATCTCGTGTATTGCCAAACCCTAAGATGCAGGTTGCACATTCTTGTCCGACTGAATTTCGACGGGCAAGAATGGCATCCTGACCGAAAATCAAGATGCCGCCCCCAGACACTTTAACACCTCTCCAGACGCCCGGAGTCGCCCGTTTTTCAGAAAACAGACGGACTCCAGAGCCAGCTGACCGGGACTATTCAAGAATACGGATGCAGGATGCCCCGGTAACCTCGACCGGAGTTCCCGAAGCCGTCAGCTTGCCGGTTTCCGCATTGATGCGAAAAGTCGCCACATTATTGCCGGGCATGTTGGCACACAGCAGCACAGAACCGCTCTTCGGAATGGCCAGATTTTGAGGCCCCTTGCCCAGGCTGGGAGTGATCTCGATCAGCGTCAGAGTTCCGTCTTCCGCAATCTTGTAGCCGGCAATGCTGTCGTGTCCACGATTCGTCCCGTAAAGATACTTTCCGTTCGGCGTGACCTTCAGGTCGGCTGTGTGAGTGACTCCGTCGTAATCGGCTGGCAATGTCGAAATCGTTTGACGTTCAATCAGGATGCCTGAGTCCGCCAGGAAATCAAACAGCGCGACTGTATTGAGCAGCTCGTTAATCACATACAGATACTTTCCATTCGGATGAAACGTCATGTGACGTGGACCACTGCCTGGTGGAGTTCGCACGAACGGTTGAGCGGCCGGGGTGAGTTTTGCAGTGGCTGGATCAAGGGCATAGCACACAATCTGGTCGAGACCCAGATCCGCCGAATAGGCAAAGCGATTATTCGGGCTGATCACAAAACAGTGGGCGTGAGCTTCCTTTTGGCGAGCCTCATTGACACTGGAACCATGATGCTGCACAAACGACACAGGTTCAGACAGAGAACCGTCCGCTTTGACCGAGTAAGACGCAACGCTGCCGCTCGAATAGTTGGCCATCAAGACCGTTTTCCCGGTCGCGTCAACTTCCAGGAAGCAGGACGCCGTGCCCTTGGTCGACTGACGATTAAGAGGGCTCAACTTGCCACTGCGACCTTCGAGCTTGAACGCTGCGACCTGTTCAGGCTCCTTGCCTCCAAAGGTGGGAGAATAGATGGAGTAAAGAAATTTGTGATCGGGTGAAACGGCGATAAAGAAAGGATTTTCTACTCCTGCCGTTTTGTGAACGGGCTTCAGAGTCGCCGATTTTTCGTCCAACGTCATCGCATGAATACCGCCTTGATCACCGCCTGCGAATGAGGATACAAAAATCAGAGGTTCTTCGGCCGAGGCTGAATGAGAAAGGGTCATCAGGCTGATTCCTGCAGCAAGAAAGAAGGATTTCGAAAACTCCGCGATTCGCATGATCAGTTCCTTTGTGTTCGAAGGTCTGCAATCCGGGGCCACCGCCCACTTTAGTAACGGATCAATCTAAAGAGTCCGCCGAGATCAAGCCAGTAACTCGCGAACGATGGGTGTAGTCGCGGAGGGTTGTTAAAGCCATCCTTTCTGCCGGAAAGGACTTTCGCAGCAGGCGAACCTCGCGTTCAATCTGGGTAAGAATTGCAGGCTGCATTATGTCATCATGTCATCAAATACACAGAGGTCGCGGTAAGCCGCGAAGTCCTGCCCGGCAGGCATGACCTGCCGAACTCCGCGATGCCCCCCGAACGACGCCAACAACGCTGAGCGATGCTACATGTGAGCATGTCGTGGTAACTTGTGATCTGTCCGCAGGGGACACGTTTTCGGCCCAGATTGTTTCCCGCAGAATGAATCGCTTCCATGACTGCCATCTGTCGCCAATTTTGGATGGTCCTGAAACCCGGTTGGACCAGTACGGCATCGTGCGCGATGAGTGGGATCCGGCGGCACGTTCTGGAGAATTCATCCCCAAACGTGCATGAAGAGAAGAAGGGTGACTCCTGAAACGAAAACAGGGAAACCAGATTGCTCTGGTTTCCCTGTCATTTGTCGTCTCAAACAAAAAGCCGCCGAAAGGACTTGAACCTTCGACCTACGCTTTACGAAAGCGTCGCTCTACCAACTGAGCTACGGTGGCGTGAATTTGCTGGACACCAGTTCCCGGAGGACGGTTCGTTGCAAATGATGGGCGGAACTTTAGCGTCGTTTTGATCTCGGGGCAAGATCTGGAAACCGCAAGTTTTGTTCACTCCTGAGTTGCGGAGAGGCGGCAAACTTTCCATCGTTCGCGGGCTGCAGGCGGTTGGATTGGTCGGCATTCCGGCGGAATGCTGGCTTAAGCCAGCATTCCGCCGCGGATTTGAACACCAATGCCGACTGAAGTCGGCACCACGAATAGAATCAATACCTCGCTTAAGCCAGGCGGAACCAGCCTGGACAATTCGCGAAGAGGCCCTCGGAGCAACGACCATGGCGGAATCTCGCTCTCAGATTCTGGATCGACTCAGTAAAAAAATCGCCGCGGGAATTCCCATTATCGGTGGCGGAGCCGGCACCGGGATCAGTGCCAAATGCGAGGAAGCCGGTGGGATTGATCTGATCGTGATCTATAACTCGGGCCGCTATCGGATGGCGGGGCGAGGATCCCTTGCGGGCTTGATGCCGTACGGAAATGCGAATCAGATCGTCCGAGAAATGGCTTATGAAGTGCTCACGGCGGTCAAGACAACTCCCGTGCTGGCCGGCGTCTGTGGGACGGATCCGTTTATGTTGCGAGATCACTTCCTGAAAGATCTCAAGGAACTGGGCTTCGCGGGTATTCAGAACTTTCCCACCGTCGGCCTGATCGATGGCGTGTTTCGAGCTAACCTCGAAGAAACTGGCATGGGCTTTCAACTGGAAGTCGACCTCATCGCGGCGGCTCGCGAAATGGACCTGCTGACAACTCCGTATGCGTTCAACAATGATCAGGCGGCGGCTCTGACAAAAGCCGGAGCTGACATCATCGTGGCTCACATGGGGCTGACGACCAGCGGCACGATCGGAGCATCAACCGCTATGACTCTGGAGGAATGCGTGCCTCGCATCGCCGAGATGACTCAGGCGGCTCGCGAAGTCAACAAAGAGGTGATCGTGCTGTGCCATGGCGGGCCGATTGCAATGCCCGAGGACGCTCGGTTTATGATGAATGCGGTTCCGGCCATCAACGGGTTTTACGGAGCCAGCTCGATGGAGCGACTGCCAACCGAGATTGCTCTGACCGAACAAGTGCGAAAATTTACAGCAATTCGGCGAGATGCGTGATTTTGAAAGATGACGGTTCCGGAGGATTGCGAAAGCGAAACAATGATGCGAGCCTGTTGACTGGTGGCGGCACGGGAGGTTTTTCTCGTGAGTGCTATCGAGGATAATTGTTTAGTCGCGGTAAGCCCCGAAGTGCTGCTGGGCAGGCAGGACCAACCGAGATCCGGATGCTGGCTGAAGCCAGCACTACCGACGGATTGTTGATGAAATCAGCAAGCCGGGTTGCCTGCGGCTTGCCGTTAAACGAATTACATAATCAGACATAATCAGACATAAGTGGAACGACTATGATTGCTCCTTCGGAACAGCCTTCTTGTGAAGGAGTGCCGGAACTTGAAACACGCCCGGCCGATTATATTGCGTTGGCACGGTATGGGCGGGTTCCTCAGGTGGCACGCTTTGCGGGGTTCGGATCGGCTATCAACCGAGCTTCTCAGATTGTTGTCAGCACGGATCGCGGCGAAGAAATCGCGTTAGTGCTGCAGGTAACAGAGAACCGTAAGCCGGAAACTCCTGAGGGGATGACCGGCGAAGTCATTCGCATCGCCACAGACACTGATCTGGCGACCGCGGAGAAGAACGAACAAACAACCGAAGCAGCTTTTCCGGGTTGGATTGAACGATGCGGAAAATGGAAACTGCAACTGGAGCTGATTGACCTGGAGATGACTCTGGACAGTCGGCTGATTCTGTACGTACTGAATGATCGCGGCGCCGAGACGACTCGCATGGCTTTACTGGCTGCTGCGGCCGGTTTGGGAATTGTGCATGTTCAACCGGTCGCTGCGGAAGGGATCGTGCAGTCTTCAGGCGGTGGTGGTTGCGGAAGCTGCTCGAACCATTAGCGCACGGGTTTCACAGCTTCCGCTTGCGGCCTGAAGAACTGAACGGCGGACTGGCTGACATTCAAGTTCATCACTCGCAATGAGGAACGCCAAACAGAACCGGGACTGGCTCCCGCAGATATCCAGGAAGCATGGAGAAAAGGGACCGCACGAGGGTACCTGTCCAAGCTTTCTTCGTGCCTCTGAGTTTGTAATGTTGGACACGAAACGTCGAAGTGAATCGACGTGGCTTCCGCTTTTCAAATTGCGAAGTTGTCAATCACCTGTTCGGGCGAAGGCTGTTAGATCAGGAAATTTCTGCCCGGCATTTCTTCACGCCGGGCAGAAATCAACCACAATTAAGGAGCCGTTACAACATCGAGCACTTCACCGGACGCCCGGTCAAGAACTGCATCGAGAGCTCCGGAGAAGAACAGATCCAGTCCAGAGTTCCCTGCCATCTCATCTCTGCCCCCATCATCCAGGACGTTTCGGGGAATCAGAGTTTTACTAACTGACTCGAGATAGACAACTTTTCCGGCTGCTGGAGTTTGTGGAGCCTTAACTCGCTGAACACGATCCGGGTACGCCAATGTCCCGATCCAGCTCTGTCTCAGTGTTGAATAGAACTCTGGAAAGGTGATCGTCGTTGTGGACATTGCAGCAATGTTGACGGAGCCGGAGACGAGAATGTCGTCATCGTTTCCTCCCACCAGAACATCGGCCCCCAGATTGCCGACGAGAATATCGCGTCCGTTATTACCCGTCAGACGATTCGACAAGCTATTGCCGATCAGCACATCGTGGCCAGAGCCTCCGATCACATTCTCAAATGCAGTCCCGCCATTGAGTGTCAATGTCCGATTCGTATGAACGAACTGTGCCGCATTAGACTCCAGCGACAGCAGCAAGTTTGCCGTGACGGCACTGAAGTCCAGCGTGTCGGTGCCGGCCGATGCGGCTTCTGTGATCGTTTCAGTCTCCGCCGTTGAAGCTGTCACGAACACATAAGTATCATCGCCAGTGCCACCTGCCAGAGAATCATTCCCTGCCTCACCCTGCAGCCTGTCGTTACCGGGGCCGCCGTTCAGATTGTTTCCCAACGCGTTGCCGGTAATTGTGTCGTTACCCGAACCACCGATCACGTTCTCAATGGCTGATGCCCCGTCGAGACGCGCGAAACGCAGGTCATCAATTCTTTGAAACGTGGTCTGATCAAGATTGATCGACACATTGCTCGTCGGACTGGTGATCGAAGAGAAATTGATTGTGTCGACCCCGTTTGTGCCGGCCTCGGAGATAACACTGTTTCCGGCAGCCGTGGCTGCCGCAAACGAATAGGTATCGTTCCCATGACCACCGATCAAAGTGTCATGCCCAGCAGCTCCGTTCAGAGTATCGTTGCCGGGGCCACCGTTCAGATTGTTTCCCAGTGCGTTGCCTGTGATCGTGTCGTTACCCGAACTACCAATGACGTTCTCAATGCCAGACGCTCCATCAAGACGCACGAAACGCAGGGCATCAATTCGTTGAAACGCGGTCTGACCAAGATTGATCGACATACCGCTCGTCGCACTGGTGATCGAAGAGAAACTGATCGTGTCGACCCCGTTTGAGCCGACCTCGGAGATAATTGTGTTTCCCGCAGTCGTGGCTGTGGCAAACGAATAGGTATCGTTGCCATGACCACCGACCAGCGTGTCATGCCCAGTCGCTCCGTTCAGCGTATCATTGCCAGGGCCGCCGTTCAGGTTATTGGCCAGTGAGTTCCCGGTAATTGTGTCGTTGCCTGAACCACCGATCACGTTCTCAATGGCTGTCGCATTTTGGATTGCCAAAACGGCCGATCCATGGATAGGCTGATCGGTTGTCAAGCCAAGATTGACGGTCACATTGCTGGCAAGTGCCGAGAAGTCAAAGGTGTCCGTGCCTGCCGAGGCTGCTTCCTTGATGACGTCGAATCCCCCGTTATTCGCAAAGACATAGGTATCGTCGCCCTGCATTCCATCGAGTTCGTCGGCTCCAGCAAGACCTCTGAGGACGTCATTGCCTCCAAAACCGTCGAGAAAATTCCCGAGTGCGTTTCCGGTGATGCGATCGTTTCCACTTCCCCCGTCGACATCGTCGATGACGTTGTTCGCACTGAGGGTCAACTTCAGATTCCCGTTCACCGTTTGCTGAGACGTAATACCGAGATCGACTTGCAAAGCGGTAGAGGTGGCATGAAAGTCGAGCAGGTCGAATCCTTCGTTGACCAATTCAACGATGCTATCGGCCCCGAGTTGCGTGTCCGCATCAAAGAGGTAGAGGTCACTCTGTTTTCCTCCCTTCAGAGTATCGTCCCCCGCGAGGCCAATGAGATCGTCATCACCGTCATTTCCACTCAGCATGTTGCTGAGGGCATTGCCGGTGAGCTTGTCCGCTCCTTTTCCGCCTTCAACATCTTCGAAAGTGTTCGTGGCGCCCAGAATGAGGCTCAGATTCGTGTTTACCACCTGAGTGGTGCTGAGCCCAAGGTTGACAGTCACGGCGAGGTCAGAGAGGAAGAAATCCAGCAAGTCTTTACCGCCACCGGATTCATCAACGGTGAATGTTCCCAGTGCCGCGTCGGTGTCGAAGATGTAGCTATCGTTTCCGGCCGCCCCCGCCAGAGTTTTCTGGTCGATGCTTGTCAGCGTTACCTGGTGGGCATTGGTTTCGACCGCCGTGTTAGATTCTACATAGAACTCATCGTTGACGCTCGTGCCCACGATGCGAACGGAATCGGTGCCGCCGCCGCCATCAACCACGAGTGGTGATGTCAACGGATACGTACCGATCAGTGACGCTGGTCCACCGTTTGTCGAAAGCGTAATTGCAACGTTTGTGGCAGAGTATGTCAGCACGAAAGCGTCATTACCATTGGTACCAACTGGCAATGCCTGGCTGCCAAAATCAAACTCGTATGGGAATTGAAACAGATTAAACGCCATACTGCTGCTGGGTGTTGTAAACACTCGATTGACAGCATCTTCACAATTAACCTGATAGCCTCCCTCTGCAAGGCCGACAAACGCATAACCTCCCTGGGCATCGGTCATAACAAACGGTTCGGCTCCTTCGTCAAAAACATTGTTCAAGTTCGTGTCGAGGTAAACCCGCATATTCGCGACGCCGCCTTCATTCTCATATAGATTTCCATTTCCGTTTCTATCGTCGATTACCCTGCCAAAAATCTGGCTACCTGGCGGCTGGGTAAATGCGACATCCAGCCCATAGAGCTGGATTTTGTCAGTGGTAGCACCGGTCACCTGGATGTAGTACGTTCCAGGGGAGTTGACCATGAAGTCCTGAATAACTTCATTCACACCCAATCCGCCGGCATTTCGAGTTTCGAGAACTGTGACTCCGTCTTCACCCAGCAACTTTACTGTTAGATCACTTTGATTCTTTGAATTGAAAGACGATTGCGGCACCATCGGGCCACCAGGAACATTCTGTGGACCGACCATGTACGTTGTGCCGCGTGGAGACAACGTGATTGTCACTGATCCAGCAGCTTCGACGGAGAACTTGTAAAAATCCTTGTCCGTTTCGTCGTCGATACTGACAAAATCTGTCTCTGTTGGATCAACTAATGTCATATCCCCGAGTGTTCCTCGACTGACTGTGGCGACCGTGATCGTGCCCAGATCGATGGCCGTCGAAAACGTGTTTCCACCAAGCTTTTCCAGTGCGTCCCCATAGGAACGCTGAATGGCCAAAATGTCGTCCAACTGAGGACCATCGGAGATATCAGAGGCAAAGGGTTCAATGAGGAAGACAGAATCCGACGACTCGATGTGATCAATTCCGAGTCCATGCATAAACTCGTGCATCAGCGTATTTCGAAATGCACGAAAATCGATGTTGGGATTACCAAAGTAATCGCCATTGCTCGTATCGATGGTCATATCGCCGTCGTTTGGATAAGCATTGTATGCCAGGATATTCTGGCCCAGGCTTCCATCAACATTCTTGCCCATGATGCGAACATCCGCTCGCTGCCCCAGGATGCCGATGTTGTTAAATCGCATCGGGACTCCATCATCGTCGGTGACGAAGTTATAGGTGAGACCGCCCAGCGACTGGAGTCGGCCTAATGAGTCATTAAAAATGTGGAACCACGGTCGCTGGGTTAGGTCGCTGCCAACTCCCGCACCGAAAGTGTTATCCATGAAGGTCAGAAGATCGTTGGCGGCATTGGGATTTTTGTAGTCGTCCGTGGTCACTCCGTTCGCGGGTAAGCTCCATGTGAGTATTGTCGGATCGCCCTGAGTCAGTCCACTTCCATTGGTCGCAGTCTGCGTCCAGCGACTGTCGATGATGAACTTGCTGATCTTGCTGGGGCTCGACACTTCAGATGCAACATTAAGGTCTAACGGGTCCTGAGGCCCCGTGGTCAAAGACGTCATGGCCGCAGCCAGCAATGTGCGAGTTTCACAGACTTCAGTCTGATTCATTTTTGCAGCAGACCGATTGCGTCGATTTCCTGAAGCCTTGTGGGATCGCAATCCGCCGAGAAATCTGTTCTTCGCTCCGCTGTTGAGGCACTGCTGAAGGAACTCGCTGATGGGCATAATGCACTTCTCCGGTCTGGCATGAAAAATCGCTTACAACTTCGGTCTTTGCCTACGGAAGCACATTGCGTTCGCAGGCCCGTCGAAATTCGTGGCAAACCAATTGCGGGTCGGGCCGCCGCCATTTGGCATTTCCATACGATCCAGATTTCTCTGGCAGGAAATGCGAATCACGATTCTCTACAGATACAAGATGCGGCGGGCGTTACGCGAAAATTTGCTTTTTCAAAAACACCAGTTTTTCAAGCTGTTCGGTGGACGCTGGATACGCACTGTGGGAAACAAAAGAAAACCACCCATCTTGATTCTCTCGGTCGCCTTTTTTCGGTCTACTTCACGTTGATGGGCCGTTTTTTTCAGCCATTTCAGTTATAGTTTTGATTCTCGGCGAAGCCGCGATAAGACTCTCTCACCAAAGCCGGCCCGCTTCTGAGACTCATCCACTGACAGGTTTTGATATGAGCACTGATGACCAGTTGAAACAGCAACTGGATGACTTTCGCAAAGACTTCCACAAGCTGCGGTCCGAGATTTCCCGCGTCATCGTTGGGCAGACCGAGATCCTGGACGATACGCTGATCTCGTTGATCGCCGGTGGCCATGTGCTGCTGGAAGGTGTGCCTGGCCTTGGCAAAACACTGACCGTCAGAACTCTGGCGGATGCTCTGCATCTGGATTTCCACCGCATCCAGTTTACGCCCGACCTGATGCCCGCCGACCTTGTGGGAACTCAGGTCATTGCCGAAACCGCTGACGGCCGAAAGGTCTTTGAGTTTCAAAAGGGGCCGCTGTTCGCCAACGTGCTGCTCGCCGACGAAATCAATCGCGCGACTCCGAAGACGCAGTCCGCTCTGCTGGAAGCGATGCAGGAACATTCCGTGACGGTCGCCGGTGTCACCCATCGCCTGTCAGAACCGTTCTTCGTCATGGCGACTCAGAATCCGCTGGAAATGGAAGGCACGTATCCTCTGCCCGAAGCGCAGTTGGACCGGTTCTTTGTGAAGCTGCTGGTGAAATATCCGAAGGTTTCCGATCTGGAGACAATTCTCGATCGCACCACAGAGAACTTCAAACCCCATGCTAATGCCGTGCTCACCGGCGAACGAATTCTGCAGATGTCTCAGCTGTCCCGGTTGATTCCAATCGCCGCTGACGTGCGACGCTATGGAATCGCCCTGATTGTGGCGACTCATCCCGATCATGAACTGGCCTCTGCGGCCGCAAAAAAATACGTTCGCTACGGAGCCAGTCCTCGCGGTCTGCAGGCTTTGATCCTGGGAGCCAAGATCCGAGCAATCCTGGACAATCGATACCATGTTGCTCGCGAGGATCTGCGAACCATGGCACTTCCGGTTCTGCGGCATCGCATGATTCTGAACTTCGAAGGTCAAGCGGAAGGCATCAGCACTGACGATGTGATCAGAAAGCTCATGGCCGACGTCAAAGAAGACGCTCTGACCAACGTTTGAATTCTTCGAGTGTCCTGCGGATCTAGTTAAATGTTGTTTCCTCCCGACTTTCTGACTCGTTTGGAATACCTTTCGATTATTTCGAAGCGGGTCTTTCGCGGTCAGTTGCTTGCGCAGCGACGTACGACGCAGATGGGGTCGGGGATAGAGTTTTCAGATCACCGTGAATACAACAACGGCGACGACCTGCGATATCTTGACTGGAACATTTACGCGCGGCACGGCGACCTGCTGCTGAAACGGTTTCAGGAAGAGCAGGATCTGCATGTTTATCTGATGCTGGATTGTTCTCGCAGCATGGCGTTTGGCGATCCCTCCAAATTCGATTTGGCGCGACACCTGGTGGCAGCTTTAGCGTACATCGCGCTGGCGGATCTGGATCGAATCGCGATCGTGGCTTACGCGGATGGCATCATCGCAGAACTTCCGGTCACTCGCGGGAAAGCTCGCATCCTGCCGATCATGAAGTTTCTGGAAGATTTGCCAACAACCGGTCAGGGGACGAATCTGGACAAGGCCGTTCAGGGCTTGATTCATCGAGGAGCCAGAACGGGCCTGGCCATTGTGGTCAGTGACCTGTTCGACGAAAACGGTTTTCAGCGAGGATTAGATCAGTTTCGTTATCGCCGCTTCGATGCTCACGTGTTGCAGTTGCATGATCCGGCCGAGGCTGATCCGGCGTTGCTGGGTGATGCAGAACTTGTCGATGTCGAAACCGAGTCCGTGCGGAAGGTCACAGTTACGGAAAGCAGTCTGCGGACTTACAAGAAACTGTTTGCCGAGCATCAGTCGGCGGTTCGTGACTATTGCCACACCTACAATCTGGGCTGCACTCAGACCCCGTCGACGTATCGATTCGACGAGATCATCATGCGGATGATGCGGGAAACCGGGGCTGGGCGTTGAAATAGGCGCGGCAGCCAAGATATGCAGGACAATTGCCAGGAAACTGGTGACTCGAACCGTCGCGTTTAGCCATTCTGCTGATATGGTCCGCGTTTTTCGGCCGGAAGACAGTATCTCACGAATCCGGCGACATTGGAGCGTCCTCCATTTCCTGTAAGATACGCACTGTGCGTCGATCTGAAAAACAAGCCCCTTAAGCCCTCTGAAGCCGATCGTCATGGCCAAGCTGGAAATCGTTCATTACCCTCATCCTGCATTACGCTGGAAGTCGCGCGAACTGACGAAGATCGACGCCGAGCTGGAGGATATGGTTCAGCAGATGTTTGACCTGATGTACGCGGCTCGCGGAATCGGTCTGGCCGCGAATCAGGTGGCTCTGCCTTATCGCATGTTTGTGATCAATCCCTCGGGCGACAAAGACTGCAAAGAGGATGAGATGGTGTTCATCAATCCTCAGATCAGTCGTCGCAACGGCAGCGAAGAGGATCAGGAGGGTTGTCTCAGTCTTCCAGAAATCTACGCTCCAGTGACGCGAGCAACTCGTGTTGTAATCGACGCGTTTGACCTGTCCGGGCAGCAGTTTGAGATGGATCTGGAAGAGTTGGATGCTCGCGTTGTCCAGCACGAATACGACCACATCGAAGGCATCATGTTTACGGATCGAGTGGCCCCGGGGCCACTAGCGAAGGTTCAGCCTCTTATCAGCGATCTGGAGATGCAGTTCAGAAATCGGCAGAAGGAAGGCACTGTGCCCTCGGATGACCAGTTGAAGGCTCAGCTTATGGCACTCCAGAAGGCTCGAACTGGCGGCTGAGTCTGCTAAACTGCAGTAGAGGTGCTGGTTCTTTTGCAGAACACTATTCGTTTAACGGCAAGCCGTAAACGACTGCGATTGAGTGACACCGACGCCTGCGGCTTGCCTTTAAACGACGGGGCATCCTCCGGCACTTGTTTATCAGACAACACCTGAAATCTTTGTTCGAAATATCACCTCATGACTTCAACTCTCTTTGATCTCACGGGCGAAACCGCGGTCGTACTTGGCGGCACAGGAGTGCTCGGTGGCGGCATGGCCTCATCGCTGGCAGCAGCCGGGGCCAAAGTTGCGGTAGTGGGACGAAATGCAGATCGTGGACAAGCCCGAGTTCGAGAGATTGAAGCCGCGGGCGGAGTCGCGTCGTTTCATTCCGCGGATGCTCTGGATGCAAAATCACTGACGGATTGCCGAGATGAAATCATCAGCAAACTTGGCTCGGTCACCATTCTGATCGCCGCTGCTGGTGGAAATCGCCCCGATGCAACTTTGCCGCCGGGCAGCGACTTCTGCAAACTGTCTCGCGATGGCTGGAATGGCGTCTTCGATCTGAACCTTGTAGGCGGTGCCTTGCTGCCAAGCCAGGTTTTCGGCGAAACCATGCTGGCTCAGAAAAAGGGCAGCATCATTAACATAGCCTCCATGGCTGGTATGATTCCGCTGTCCCGCGTCGTCGCGTATTCTGCGGCCAAGGCGGCGGTCATCAATTTAACCAAGTTCCTGGCACGCGAATGGGCGACTCGTGGTGTTCGAGTCAACGCGATCAGTCCGGGGTTTTTCCCGGCCGATCAGAACAGAGCACTCCTGTTCAAAGAGGATGGTTCGTACACCGAACGAGGCGGCCAGATTATTGGACATACTCCGATGGCTCGTTTTGGCGAAAGCCACGAACTGGCCGGAGCTGTGGTCTGGTTGGCGTCGCATAAGGCTTCGTCGTTTGTGACCGGTCAAAATATCGTTGTGGATGGAGGATTTTCTTCGACAACGATTTAGTCGTGGGGCGAGAGTTGTTGTCGAAAGTGTTGGCTTTCAATTTGTGAAAGCACGTACTTTGCGGAGCAAACGCCGACATTGTCGTTGTGTCGCTACTTAGGATTGGGTTCGAAATATTTCCGTGAATGGTGTGCCTGCGTTCGCTGAAGCGAACTTGTCACACCCTACAAATTGCGACGTTTTCCCGTAGGGTGTGACGAGTGAGCCTTCGCGAACGCAGGCACACCGGTTGAGTCTCCAATTGATCTTGGCCGGACGCTATTAGGAACTGTTCTTCGGTGGTGGGTTGAGATCATTAGTTCGGTTATGTTCTTGTTCAAAATTGAGCTGTGGGGGCGTGTGACGGTGAAGTCGCCGACGCCTGCAACTCGCCGTTAAACGATAAAGGCAGGCGGAGAAGATTCTGGAGTCTCCCGCAGCCGCTGAGGCGTTCTCGCTTCGGCAATGAATAAATAATCATCACGGAGGATCGACAATTTCAGCGGCAGTTCTGCCGAATGGGTTTCGATCATGGTGACAAGTACATCAAAGTCCAGAAAAGCATTGCGAGCCTTCTCGACCAGCCGCAAGATGTCGGCCGATCTGCGAAAAGCGATCACGGCTGATAATGTGGAAGCGTTTCAGGCCGTATTCCTTCAAGAACTGTCTCGGCCACTCAAGCGTATTCGCAAGCAACTGAGTCAAAGACCTCTGTTAGCTTTGTGGTCGGAAAGCTCCATCGAGTTGGCTGGTCGTGAACGTGAACTCGCCGCGGCTCTTGATGAGATGGCGGACAATTCTTCGGCACGCGGACGACGTAAGAACAAGAAGGCTCGTGAAGAATCGCCTTACGAAGAGATTCTGGCTAACTGGCTCATAGAGTCGACTGGCGTGCCGGGGCCGTGGGAAACCATTGTGCTGGCGGAAATCCTGCTTCGCGAAGGGCATCGCATCTCTGCCGAACGCTTCGTGGAAACACTGACTGTTCTTGCAGAAGGCATGCAGCGAGAAACTCTGGGAGGACTTTTCGAAGGGACTGAATCAGAGAACTCCACAAGTGATCCGATTCGCCAGATGATTCTGACCGGGGAGAGTCGCTGGCTCTGCGGTCTTCTGTTGAGTCCTCTCCAGACGGCTCAGCCACTTCAGAAGTCCGGCTCAGAAGCTCTTGAGAAAGTGCTGAAAGACTGCACCGATTCTGAAGGTGTTGTGCATGGCTCACTGCTGAAGCGTCTTCCCGATTGGCTAACTCCGCTGGCCCGATCCGTTTTCTGGGCGGACGCTTTCGAACAGTCGTTATGGAATGAAGAATCACAGTTGCGGCTGGATGCCTTGATTGAAAGAACGGCCATGCTGGTTCTTCCTGCTTCGGAACATCGCTCCGGGGAAGACACACCAGAAGCATCCGATCCGACTCTGAATCATGTGCTGGATTTGCTGCTGTTGAATTCCGGCACAGAATGGCGAAAACGAATCGAGCGACTGCTGAAAGGATGCCAGGAACTGCCGCCGGAAGAGGTTCCTCGTCCGAAGAAGTTCAAGAAGAAAAAAGCCGAAGATGACGACGCAACAGCAAAGACTGATTCGGAGTCAAAACCAGCTAAAGGCGCAAAGCTGCCGGCGGAGAAACCGCAAGCCGAGAAGCCGAAGCTGTTGGCGTCATGGGAATCCGACCAATCGTGCCTTGCGGTGCTGCGATCGAGCCTTGAGCCGGACGCCGACGTCGCCACGCTGGAGTGGCATTCGAGCGATGCACAGATCATGCTGGCTGCGGCAGGAGTGCCCATCTTTTCCGGGTTCTGGAACTGGTCCGTACGTGTCGATGACGTGGCGGTCCCCGCACCAACGACGTGGAAATGCAGTTGCTGGTTCCTCGATCCTGAAACCGTCTTCGTGGAAATTGAAGGTGAAGATTCAGCCGCAATCAAACGTGTTCGACAGGTCCTGCTGGCTCCTCATGAACGCTTCGCCATTCTGACTGACAGCGTGACCTGCAAAGATCCGAATCGTAAAGTGCAATTAGTCACTTCACTGCCTCTGACCGACGGCAGTGTCTGCGCGATCGACTCGGTGACTCGAGAAGTCAACATTCTGGTCGGATCACGTTCGGTGAGAACGTTCCCGGTCTGGATGGAAGATGACCGCATTCAGCATACGCTGGGCAGCTATCGTGAACACGATGGCCAGTTGGAACTGTCTGGCATTGGCCGTGGTGGAGTCACGCTGCCTCTGGCTCTGGACTGGCATCCTCGTCGTGTCGATTCACCCGCCGACTGGGCTCGCCTGACAGTCACGGAATCTCGCCGAGTTGTTCATGAAGACGAAGCAGCTGGTTACCGAATTCGAATCGGTGATCATCAAGTGCTGATCTATCGCAGTTTGGTCGCTGGTAAGAATAGTCGAGCAGTGCTTGGGCTGCACACCTGGGACGAATCGGTTTATACGCGAGTGCCCAACAAACCAGGGCCGCTGGAGCCTTTGGTAGAAGTTGAAACGCCAGAATAACGTGGACGCTTCATCTAGAGGCCATCAGGATCGTAGTGCTGGCTTCAGCCGGCTATCGTTCGCCTTGCGTAGTCGAGCCTCAAAAAGGCATTCTGTTGAAAGCCTTCAGTGCTGTAGAAGCTACGCTCTGTGCTCAAACAGTTCCGTTGCCACATTGCCGAAGATGTCCGTGAGTCGGAAGTCACGACCAGCGTGGCGGAACGTCAACCGCTTATGATCAAGCCCGAGGGCATACAACAACGTGGCATGGAAGTCATGCATATGCATCGGGTTTTCGACGGGATGAAATCCGAAATCATCCGTCGATCCATAAGTCAGACCACCTTTAACACCTCCGCCCGCCATCCACATCGTGAATGCCGCCGGATGATGATTGCGGCCGTCGCCATTTTCGACCGTTGGCGTTCGCCCAAACTCCGAGCCCCAGACAACCAGCGTGTCTTCCAGCATTCCTCGTTGCTGCAAATCGGTCAACAATCCTGCGATGGGCTTGTCGACCTGCGCACATTCTTTAACCAGGCCTTCGTTATTCCTGGTGTGATGATCCCACGTATAATCCGTTGACACCTGAATATAGCGAACGCCTTTCTCGGCAAACTTCCGTGCGAGCAAACATTGGCGAGCAAAGTTGTCAGTCGGCTGAGAGTCCACACCATACAGCTTCAATGTCTCTGGAGATTCATCCGCCAGACTCAGAATCTGCGGCACCGTCGACTGCATCCGATACGCCAGTTCATAGCTCGCGATCAAGCCTTCGATACCCTGATCAGCCACGGACTTCTGGAGATGCTGCTGATTCAACGCCTGAATCAGGTCCAGTTGCTCTCGCTGAGCAGATCGGTCGATTTTCGGATTGGAGATATTCGCCATCTTTGCGTTGGCAATCGGTGTTTCTGCAGATCCGATCGCGGTGCCCTGATGCACGGCCGGAAGAAATGCACTGCCATAATTCTGAACTCCGCCGTGTCCTCGCGGAGGAGAAATGGTGACGAAACCAGGCAGGTTTTCGCTTTCTCCACCGAGCCCATAACTAACCCACGCACCAACGCTGGGACGGACGAGATTTGAGTTACCCGTGTGCAGATTCAGTAGTGCTTCGCCGTGCGCGGATCCATCGGTATGCATGGATCGAATAACACACATGCGGTCGGCGTGCTTTGCGACATTCGGAAACAACTCACTGATCCAGACGCCGCTTTGCCCGTGCTGCTGATACTTGAACGGCGACCCCAGAATTGTTCCGCCGGGAGGCTGCTTGCCACCAAACGCTTCCGGAGTAACCGCCTTACCTGCAAAGTCGTTCAGACGCGGCTTGTAGTCGAACAGATCCACATGACTCGGTCCGCCCCACATAAACAGAAAGATCACTCGCTTCGCCGACGCGGCAAAATGCGGAAGCCGATCAACAAAATTCATCGAAGCAGCACCTGCCTGCAGCGAGGCCTGTCCAGCCATCGCCGCAAGCCCCACCTGCGCAAACCCGGCCGCACTGCGAGCCAGCATTGAGCGGCGATTCATGGAGTTATAGAAGTTGAAGCAGTTCATCTTTTACTCCAGATACTGAAATCGACTTGAGGCAAACAATGCATGACAAGCCAATGCCAACGCTTTCAACGACGCTTCTGCATCTCCAGCCGCCTGCAAACGCGATTCCGTCTGCTGAACATAGGAAAGCATGGCCTGTTGCTCATTGTCGTTTGCACCATCGCTCACAATCAACTGAAACATCCGCTGAATGCGAGTCTCCATCGGCTGACTGACAGTTTCGGACAGAATTCGCCGAGCTGTGATCTCCGCGGTGGCCATCACCATCGCATCGTTCAGCATAAACAACCCCTGAGTCGGCACAGTGGTTTTGGGACGAGCCCCGGTCGTTGTGTGAGGATTTGTAAAGTCAAACGCTTCGAAGATCTCCGGCAGATCATTGCGAATCACAGGCAGATAAACGCTGCGACAATTGTAGTCCGTCTTTCGCCGCACCGGATTGCTTCCGACAGCGGTTGCCTGATCACCCAGATACGCCACGGTCGACTCCATCGGCGACAATTCCAGAGTACCAGCCGCGGCCAGCATCGAATCACGTAATGACTCCGGATCAAGACGCCGCCGATTGGCTCGCCACAACAGGATATTCTCGGGATCTCTATCTGAGTTGGCGGGCTCATAATGACTGTTCAAAGCAAACGTACGACTCAGCACAATCTTGCGAATCAGCTTCTTGAATGACCAACCATCCTGAATCAGTTCACTGGCCAGATAATCCAAGAGCTCCGGATGACTGGGCGTTTCTCCTGTCCGTCCGAAATTGTCCACCGTGCGAACGAGTCCGCGGCCGAGCAAGTGATGCCAAATCCGATTCGCCTGAACTCGCGCTGTCAGTTGCCCCGATCGACGTGAACCATCTGTCAGCCACTGAGCGAATTCGATGCGACCGCTTTGCTTGTCCGGCAACGGAGTGATTGCGTCGTCATAAAGAACCCGCAGGAATCCTCGTTGCGTCAGTTCGCCGGGAGCATCAAACTTGCCAGCGATGCGAATCGTTTCGTTGATAGGCGTTTCCAGATCCATTGGCATCATCGCGCGCGGAGGAATCTGCGGTGGATTGGCGAGCAGATCCTGCAGCTCCTTCAGCAATGCGTCCTGAGCGGCCAGGCGATTCTCTTTGGGCTGTGAAGCGTCTTTCGCGGTCTCGGCGAAACCATCGGCATCAGAGACCAGCTTTGCTGCAATCGCCGTTTCATCAGCTTGCTTCAGAACTTCCAGAACGGCCTTTACTTTCTCCATCCGAGCATTCTTGCCGGGACGTTCTCGCCAATACGTTTCATAAGCTGCGTTCAGCTGATCGCCCTGTTCTCCGAGCCCCGCCAGTCGCTCCATGACGCGTTGTTCACCGAGCATGTAACGCTGCTCCATGACCTTCGTCGAAGTCAGGATGCCAGCCATGGCGTAATAATCCGCCGTTGGGATCGGATCGAACTTATGGTCATGACATCGCGCACAGCCAACAGTTTGCGCGAGCACTGCTCGACTGATGGACTCAAGCTGCTCATCAGCCACATCCATGCGTTGACGATCCGGATTGACTCCCAGCAACACCTTTGGCCCTACGACCAGAAATCCGGCGGCAATTCGCTGCCGATCCCGTTGGTCGAGCGTTTCATAAGGCAGTAAATCGCCGGCCAATTGCTCCAGCAGAAATCGATCAAACGGCATATCTGCGTTCACCGCATCAATCACCCAATTGCGATACCGCCACGCTTCACGGAACAGGAAGTTTTCATCGAGCCCATTGGAATCCGCATACCGCGCGAGGTCGAGCCAATGCCGCCCCCAGCGCTGACCGAACTGCGGAGAAGCCAATAGTTCATCAACCAGACGTTCCATCGCCTGCGGGATCGGCAGTTCCTGAAACTGTTGAATCTGAGTTTCTGTCGGTGGCAATCCCACCAGTTGAAAAGACGTGCGACGAACCAATTCCATCGCCGCAGCATCGGCCACCGGATGCAGGTTCTCAGCCTCCAACTTCGCAAGCACAAATCGGTCAATGTCGGAACGAGCCCACTCGTGATCCTGAGCGGCTGGCACCATTGGCCTCGTCAGTGGCAGAAACGCCCAATGATTTTTTCCCGCGATCGGATCTGACGGATTCTCAATGACATTCGCATGAGCCGTCGCCGGAGCCGGCGCGCCCATCTTGACCCATGCGTCGAACTTGGCGATGTCTTCATCGTTCAGCCGTTCCGTTGGCGGCATCAACAGATCCGGATCATTGTAATGCACAGCCCTGATCAGGAGGCTGGCGTCAGGGTCTCCCGCTACAACCGCAGCACCTCGATCACCACCACGCATCCATGCGTCCGGCGAATCCAATAAGAGACCGCCTTCCTGCTTTCCGGCCTTCACCGAATGACAAGCATAACATCGCTGGACCAGCAGCGGACGAATGTGAGTTTCAAACCAGGCGATGCCATCTGCTTCCGGTTTCTCCGCAGCAGCGTTTTCCTGCGCCGACGCAATTGAATCCATCGATACGACAAGAAAAATGAAGATTGCTCGAGAACACATCTGTGAATCGATTCAGGAAAATATTCAGCCGGCGTGGCATCTCAGACCAGGACCTTTACGGAACAACAACGCATCGAAATCCCGTATGAAAGGCGCCGGTGTCTTCTTCGCCTTTCATGCGAGCAGTCACGCGATAACCAACACAGTATTGATCGCTGCACATGAACGATCCCCCGCGTTGAACGCGTTTAATGATACCTGGTTCCTGTGGGTCGAGGCTGGATGTGGGGCCGGGAGGATTGTGGGTGGGACTCTCTGAATAATACTCGAGCTGATAGTAATCTGCACACCATTCCCAGACGTTGCCGGAGATATCGAACAGACCGTAATCATTGGCCGGAAAACTTCGAACCGGAGCCGTACGTGTAAACCCGTCTTCTCCCGTGTCTTCAACGGGAAATTCGCCCTGCCAGATATTGTGCAGCCATTTGCCATCCGGATTTCGTTCGTTGCCCCACGGATAAGTTTCTCTTGAACGACCTCCGCGGGCCGCATACTCCCACTGAGCTTCGGTCGGCAGTTGTTTGCCCGCCCACTTGCAGTATTCCTGAGCATCCAGCCAGCTCACATGAACCACCGGATGATCCATACGATCTTCAAGATTTGAACCGGGGCCCTCAGGATGCTTCCAGTCAGCTCCGGGCACATACTGCCACCAACTATAAGCTCCTTTCGCCGGATCAATATCCTTACGGCTGTCCAATTGCAGACTGCAAATCGAACCCGGCTTATTGAACTCCGGCAGGATCTCGACATTCTCCAGCTCCGAGCCCGGCTTAATGCTTCGCAGCTCAGGAGCACGTTCTGCGGTCGTGATGTATCCGGTCGCATCCGTGAAGGCTTTGAAATCCGCATTCGTCACTTCCGTGGAATCCATCCAGAAGCCATCAAGCTCGACCTCATGCGGAGGAAACTCATCCGGCACCGTGTCGATTTCTCCCATCATAAACTTACCAGCTGGAATCCAGACCATGCCTTTGAAGCGAGGATCTTCGGAGACCACAGGCGGCCTGGTGGCGAGCTGTGTAGGTGTAGTCGATTTCTCTGTTCCCTGCGTATTGCGAGCGGTTTCAGAGCTCGCAGTAACTTGAGCGTTGTCTGCACCGGCAACTTTATCCGATAGTGCTAAGTCTGTTCGCGCGCTCAACGTCAGAGCGGCCACCAGGCTCAGTGCTGCCAACAAGAAAACGCTCGCGGCCAGAACAGGGTTTTTCATGACGTGCACTCACGAAACAGAAACCGACGCAATCGAAATCTGACATCACGTCGAAAGCGGCAGCAGCTTGCGAAGGGTTGAAACAGCTCGACAAACATCGTCTGCTCGTTGATCACCGCCCGTGCGTTCGATGCAGATCCAGCCGGGATAATTGGCTTCGACGAGTGTGGGCAGGAGTTCCATCCAGTCAACCGATCCATCTCCCAGAGGCGTCTCGATACCGCCGCCGTCGACGTCTTTCTGAGCATCCCGGGCACGCATATAGCCGAACGACTGATAGAGATCACGAAACAACTTCACCGGCCGAGACCCGGTCATGACACAAATTGCCGGATCAAACACGAGGGCCACAGGACCCGCTTTAATCCGATCCAGCAATCGTGAGATACGTTTGGCATCGTAGTTGGCCAACTGCAACTGCAGAGTTGCTCCTTCGCGACTTCCGACGGCCACAAGATCGTTGATAATGTCGCACAGCATTTCAAACTGCCGGCTCTCCGATGGCCCTGAAGACTTAATCAGACCAGCCGCAGGTGCAAAGGAAAACGGATTGCGGAGCGAATCAACATCGTCGTTTGAAGGGCCACTGCTGGATCCACTCGAGTCAGTCGCTGGTTCAGCAGCATCGGGATCCGGAATCCGGCCAACTCGCACCAGCACTTCACAGGTTCCCAGTTTGCGAACCATCCGCATTGCGGAGCGAATTCCATCCAGCCGCTGGTCCAGAGATTTCTCGTCATACAGCGAATGCCGTGAAGGATAACTCAACCCCGCGACAGTCATTTGATGCTCTTCAACGTAGAGCCTGAGTTGTCGCAGTGCGGTCTCGGAGAATTCCTCCGGACGAATCTCCGACCGCGCGTTCAACCGCAAGCCCTGCACCGCATTCTCTGCCGCCAGTTCGATCGCTCGCCGCAAGGGCTGCCCAAAGTCTTCCGTGGCCACAGCCAGTCGAAGTGACATCCGAAAACTTACTCCTGAAGAAAAACAGATTCGCGAGGATCCGATTGAACGGTGTCAATGATAGCAGTTTCAGATTCCTCTGTCAGTTTTCAGCATGTTTCAGCATCGAGCGTCTATGGGGACCAGACGGCCGGGAGTGTTCTTGAAACCGTATCAAAACCGTAGCTGAGCTCGTGAGAGCTCAGAAACCACTCCGAATTCTCACGAATCCGGCTACGTGTGCATGTTTTGTTAGGCACTCTTACTCTAAAGACCATCCCGGTGGTTCACTCGCCGTGCGGCGGAGTTGATGATGGCTTCAACCAATTGCTGATACGGCATCCCGGTTTTGGTGGCGATCATCGGCAGGTCGGAATGCTCTGGATGTAGCCCGGCCAGAGGGTTGGCTTCGATAAAGCTTGGCTGACCATTGCCATCGGAACGCAGGTCGACACGACCTCCATCGCGGGCCTTTAAAGCTCTCCATGACTCCAATGCGATACGTTCAGCTTCGGCGACTTCCGCGTCGTTCGACGAACTGACCAGATCGTAGCGAACGAGTTCTTCGCAGCGTTCCTTGTTGACATAGCTGTAGGCTCCGGGTTCGGCATCCGACAGCAATACGATCTCAAGGGTACCCAACACGCGAGCTTTGTCGCCGGTGCCAAGAATTCCCACGGTGAACTCGCGACCGCAGAGATACGTTTCCACAAGAACCGGCTGCCGGAATTTTTTGAGGAGGCTCGTGCAGACTTCGCGAAGTTCCTCGACAGAGGAAATACATGACGCCGGTGAAACGCCCTTACCGGTTCCTTCGGCGATTGGCTTCGCGAACAACGGGTAAGGAAGATCAACCTGATCAATGTCCGACAACTGTTCGATGACGGCGAAGCGAGCTGTCGGCAGTCCGGCCTTTTCTACCAGAGTCTTCGTGAGGCCTTTGTGCAGACACACGGCCATTACGACTGGATCAGCAAACGTGCAGGGGATCTCGTAAGCTTCAAGCAAGGCCGGAACCTGGGCTTCGCGGGCGATCCCGTGCATGCCTTCGCAAATATTGAAGACCAAGTCCCAGCGATCTCCAGCGGCCAGACGAGTCACCAATTGTCGAATATGCCCGATGCGATCTGTTTCATGACCAAGACTTCGGATGGCATTCTCAATCGAATCGATCGTGTCAGCGCGATCAAACTCGGCGGTGGCTTCTTCATCATATCCGGCCGCCAGATACTCGTCTCGCAGATCGTAGGTCAGCCCAATCTTCATCGCACGTCTTTCAGAGCCACAGTCCGGTCATCGGCCTTACTTGCTTATTGCAGTTTTCAGGCGAAGCGTAGCAAAACCCATTGAATCTACGATGGTTGATATTACGACCGGAGATCAGGATTCGCACATTTCTTCATAAAGCTGAGCCCGAAGACGCTCGGCGTCGTCTCGATCCATCCCCAGCGTTGGCAGCAATTCGGCCCCCTGTGCGAGCAACTCCAGTGGACATCCGGACGCTGGCTTCTCCGTCAGGCCGTCGGCGGTATAGTCGAACGGATAGAGTCGACAAACGATTGGGCGATTCTCCACAGGCAAGCGACAGCCATTGGGCCCGAGGAAAAAGCAGTCGCCGTTGTTGACCTGCTTGACAACTCGACGAGTCCCATCAGGCCGAAACACGTGCTTGTGCCAGAACGGATCCTCGATTTGCTGGTCGTAAACCGGATAGCCCGGAGCCCTGAATTCAGTGAACTCAACGCCGTCTGCAAACGGCTGAATCCTTCGCACATCCGCCAGAGACACGTAAATCTCCGAATCCTGACAGCAGGTTCGCTGATGTCGCGAACAACGTACACAAAGAAATTCCTCAGCCATGAGACCTTCCTGATCCTTTGCCCAGCGAACCAATCTGCGAAATTTGTGGACGAATTGTATCGAGAACGAATTCCGAGTCGATTCTTTGGTAATCTCGTCTCAATCATGCGACCAGAAATGTGCTGCTTGGTTTTCAGCGGTGCTGTCAGACGTTAAAACATCCGTTCCCGCCTCGTACTCTGTCACTGCCCGGAAATCGGTTAGTTAAACTCACCAAGATGCGTACCGCGCAATTGGTTCCTGCCCCCTGTTTCCAGGCCATGGACATCCTTCCGTTGGAGTGAATGAAGATGAATCGCGTGTCTACGCTGTGTGTTTTCGTTGGATTGTTGTTTGGGGCGATACCAGAAGGAAACGGTCAGGATGTCAAAGGTGCCGCGCCGGCAACGGCGACACTCAGGCATTCTGATTTAAGCGTCTATCAAGCCGACGATGGAACTTTGAAGCCTATCCGCACAGCGGAAGACTGGGCGATTCGTCGCAAGCAGATTCTGGCCGGAATGCAGGAAGCGACAGGCCCGCTGGCTCCACACCAACAGCAGCCGGCTTTCGACATCAAGATCACTGAAGACATCCGCATCGAAGGCGTGCGACGCCTGACGATGACGATTGCCGTCGACGAATCGGATCGACTGCCGCTCGACCTGTATCTTCCCAAAGCTGTTGCCGACTCCGTCGACGCAGGGAAACTTCTGGACGCTGAAGGCACCGTGAAACTGGCCGCGATGGTGGCGTTGCATCCTACCGGTGCCGCAGGAAAGCGAATTGTGGCCGGAGAAGGAAAGGCTGGTCGTCAGTATGGCGTCGAGATGGCTCAGCGAGGCTATGTCGTCATCGCTCCGGACTATCCATCGTTCGGCGAATATGAAAAGTACGATTTCGCGGGCGACAAGTACATTTCGGGAACCATGAAGGGCATCGTCAATCACATGCGCTGCGTGGATCTGCTGTCGGCTCTGAAGTTTGTGGACGCAGAACGCATCGGAGCCATTGGGCACTCGCTCGGTGGGCATAACGCGATCTTTCTGGGTGTCTTCGATGAACGTGTCAAAGTGATCGTTTCCAGTTGCGGCTGGTGCCCCTTTCACGATTACTACGGTGGCAAGATCGCAGGCTGGACAAGCGATCGCTACATGCCATTGCTGAAGGACAAGTATGAACTGAATCCGGATCTGGTTCCGTTCGACTTCTACGAACTGGTTGCCGCTCTGGCGCCGCGAACATTTGTTTCTGTCTCACCAGTTGAGGATGCCAATTTCGACATCAACGGTGTGAAGAAAGCAATCCCTGTTGCCGGTTCCATTTATGCCTTGTTGAAGGCTCGCAGTGAGCTGATTCTGCTGACGCCGGATTGCGATCACAATTTCCCCACGGACATGAGATTACAGTCTTATGGCGTGATGGATCGAGTGCTCAAGCATACGCCGGATGCATTCGAACCGGACTACGCGGCAGAGCTTCCTCGTATCGCGGCTCACGAACCGGCCGATGCCATGTCCACTTTTCAGTTGATCGATGGTTTTGAAATGCAGCAGATCGCTTCAGAACCACTCGTGACTGATCCGGTTGCGATGTCGTTTGATGCCGATGGACGGTTGTTCGTAGCGGAGATGCGAGACTATTCCGAACAGGACAAGGAGGCTCTTGGAGCCATTCGAGTGTTGCTCGACACTGACAATGATGGCAAGTTCGACAAAAGCCATGAGTTCGCTCAGGGGCTGAGCTGGCCGACCGCGATTATCTGTGCCAACGATGGCGTGTTCGTCGGAGCAGCACCAGATCTTTACTTTCTGAAGGATACCGACGGCGACTTCAAAGCCGACGTGAAAGAACTGGTCTTCACCGGGTTCGCTCGCAACAACGTTCAGGGACTTATCAACAGCTTTCATTGGGGACCAGACAATCGTATTTATGGTTCTGCCAGCACCGTTGGTGGTTCCATCACGAGTCCAAAGCATCCGGACCGCAAGGCTCTCGAATGCCGCGGACGTGACTTTTCTTTCGATCCGAAGACGCTTGAACTGCGAGCTGAAACCGGCGGCGGGCAGCACGGCATGTCATTCGATGACTGGGGCCGTCGCTTTGTCAGCGCAAATAGTGACCATGCTCAGGCGATAGTCTATCGAGATCAGTATTTGTCGCGTTCTCCCCTGCCTTCCGCCGCGCCGGCTCGCGTTAGTATTGCGGTGGATGGTGGTCAGGCTCCGGTGTTTCGTATTAGTCAGGTGGAACCCTGGCGAATCGTGAGAACTCGCCTGCGTGCTTCTGGGTTATCCAAGGGCATCGTTGAAGGTGGTGGCAAGCCGGCCGGATATTTTACAGGAGCAACCGGCATCACGATCTACCGCGGCAATGCGTGGCCAGCCGACACGAAGGGCCTTGCTATCATCGGTGACGTGGGCAGCAACATTATTCATCGCAAACGAGTGACTCCAGAGGGAGTGATTTGGAAAGCCGAACGAATTGATCCCGGAAAAGAATTGGTCGCATCGACCGACGTCTGGTTCCGTCCGGTACAATACGCGAACGCTCCGGACGGTTGTCTGCAGGTACTGGATATGTACCGCGAAACGATCGAACATCCGGCCAGTTTGCCGCCGGAAATCAAACGCCATCTGGACCTGACCAGCGGTCGTGATCGCGGACGTTTGTACCGCATTGCTCCGAAGGGGTATGTGGCTCAACCAAATCCAAAGTTGAGTGCTGTACCGACGGCAGAACTTGTGAAGTTGCTGGAACATCCGAATTCGTGGCATCGTGAAACGGCGTCGCGTCTGATCTATGAACGACAGGACAAATCTGTCGTGGAAGACCTGCGAAAATTATTGCGGGAATCAAAGTCATCACTGGCTCACTTCCATGCAATCGGGTGTCTCGAAGGTTTGGCCGCATTGCAGCCTGCCGATGTGCTGGTTGCTCTGGACGATGTTGAATCCGGTGTTCGTGAGCGAGCCCTGGTGGCATCCGAGAAGTTCGTGGATTCGGCCGAACTGTTGACCAAACTGGCCACCATGCCCGACGACAAGGATGCTCGAGTTCGAATGCAGCTCGGGTTCACGCTTGGCGAATTTCCAGCCTCTCCAACACGTCAGTCAGCATTGCTCAAATTGCTGGCGGGGTCTGGTTCTGATCGATGGATTCGCACGGCTGTATTTTCTTCGCTGGGCAGTGAAGCCGAAGCTGCTTTGCAGGCGATGTCTGTCGATGAAAGTCTAAGTCCAGCTGGTGCCGCAATTGCATTGCCGGAACTGGCGGATTTGGTTGCTCGTCGTACGTCCAGCGAAGAAGGTTGGAAGAATATTGCGACCGTGGTCAGTCGTCGTGCCAATGATCCGGCTTTGCAGGTCAAGATTCTTCAGACAGTGTACGCCGCGAACAAGGCGGCTCAGAGCAGCCCTGCGTTCAAGGATCTGGTTGCTGAATTGGTGGCATCAGCTCGAGCAAAAGCCGCGAATGCTGAACTGGATGAATCTTTACGAGCCGCTTCCTTGAGTGCTTTGAGTTTATCGACCTATGCCGTTGATGGAGAGTTGCTGCTGAGTTCACTGGAGAGTACTCAACCACCTGCCGTGCAGAATGCGGCTCTGGCGACACTGGTGAAATTCAGCGACGATGGCGTCGCTAAGGAATTACTGGCTCGCTGGCCGGGGTTGTCACCAAAGCTGGCGGAACGAGTTCGTGACGGTTTGTTGAGCCGAGCATCGTGGAGCATCATGCTGCTGGATGCTATTACCGCGGGAACGCTGCCGAAAACGACGTTAACTCAGACGGACGTGCAACGACTGACGGATCTTCCGGACGAAGGTGTACGCTCACGAGCGATCAAGCTGCTGGAATCCATGGCCGGGTCATCTCGCGATGAAGTCATTCGGGCTTATCAGGTCTCGCTGACGCTGAAAGGCGATCGCGAAAAAGGGGCAGCATTGTTCAAACAAAACTGCTCAGCTTGCCATCAGATTGGCACCGTTGGAAATCAAGTTGGGCCAAATCTGGCCACGATGAAAAATCGCGGTCCGGAAGCGATTCTGACGAACGTCCTGGATCCGAATCGAGAAGTCAATCCGGCCTGGCGAGACTATGTCGCGGTCACAATCGAAGGCACGACTCACAACGGTGTGCTGGTCTCAGAGTCTGCCGGCAGCCTGACATTGCGTCGAGCCGAAGCGAAGGAGACGACACTGCTGAGATCGGAACTCGAAGCTCTGCGAGACACCGGGCGATCCTTGATGCCGGAAGGACTTGAGAAGAATCTTGATTCTCAGGCCATGGCGGATTTGATCACCTGGATGATGACGCTGGAATAGCGAAGGATAAACAGGACAGTCGTGCACAATAAAAAGAGCGGCCTGGGTAACCAGGCCGCTCCTGATATTGAGTCCTGCAAGGCGGGCCATGACTTGCAGGTCAACGACTCAGTGCAAGGCAATTCGTATGCCAAAACTCCGCGCCTCCAGTTTTCATCCGCGTTTGTTGCGATGAGGTGTGATAGACGGCACGGGTGCAAAGGTGAACAAGCAGGTCGAACCCTCGATTTTCTGCAGGATTCAATGGGGAAACTTCGCTGATTCCAGCCGGTGCCCAGGAATTGACTGATCTGTTAATGGGTGTTTTCCGTTAAGTCGGGGAAACTGGTATCCTCCTGTCTGCCATAGAAATATCTGCAGCATTCTGCGCCGCGCTGTTTCAACCTGAGACACCCTTGGCCTTTCATGTGAGCCCTGAATGTATCGATCACTGGATCCCGAGAAGACGATTGCCACACTGCGGACATTGTCCAATCGTATAGAAGAACGCTTTCCGGGAGCCAGCCTTAATCGGGTTTGTGTTGAGCTGTTATCGATTGCCGAGGAAACCACGGGGCGAATCAACTGGCTATCCAGACCACACGCGTGGATTCGAATCGCGGTGTTTGTCGTGATCGGTTTAGCGATGTACCTTGGCTGGCAGGTCTTAAAGCAGTTGAAAGTGGAAGCCGGTGGTTTAGAAATCCAGGATCTTGAAGCGGCCGCCAACGCAGTGTTCCTGTTGGGTGCAGCGTTGTTGTTTCTTGTCACGCTGGAATCTCGCATCAAGCGATCGAGAGTCCTCTCGGCCGTCAATGAATTGCGAGCGATCTCACATGTGATCGACATGCATCAGCTTACTAAGGATCCCAGTCAGGTCATTGCGGGCGTCGGCAATCGAACGCCTTCTTCGCCGCAGCGAACACTGACCGCTTATCAATTGACTCGTTATCTCGATTACTGCACCGAGATGTTATCACTCGTCGGAAAACTTGCCGCTTTGTACGCTCAAAGCAATTCCGACAGCGTGGTCTTGCAGTCGGTGAATGACATCGAAACGCTGACGAATGGAATCAGCCGCAAGATCTGGCAGAAGATCATGATTCTGGACAACGACCTGAAACCCGATCCGGAGTTATTGCAGCCGAAGTTATCGACAGAGCTTTCGATGGAGTCCTCCCCGGAAGCCACTCATGCAGCCGATGTTTTCGTGCCGGAGAATGTCAGTTCCGAAAAGAAGCGACTGCCAATATCAGAGCCCAAACGTTGACACGCGTCTGATGGCGTAGCATTCAACATCTGGCGGCAAATCAGTCCGGAATAGCCGGCGTTCAACTTCGACGCCATTGCTCGCCCAAGTGCTCTACGCAGCATCAGGTTGTCGTTGCTTTCTGGGTAAATCGTGCCCATTCAGTTTGGATCAACGACTTCTCACGTACCTGCCACGAACGTTGCGACACACGTACGCCCATAGTGTGGCGATCCGAATGTATCGATTCTGCAGACGTGTGCAGATTGGAGTGCCACGACCATGGTCTGAGCACAACAGCGGTACATTTCAGGACGTTCCGCAGCAGAATAATCCCTCGATGTCTGAAATATCTTCGAGGAGTGTCAATCGGCAATTCAACATGTGTTAAGTTCTCGATGTCGGACGAGTTGTCCGTGTCTGACCAACGCCTTAGGGCATCGAATTGCCCCCGAAATTGCCTGCTCACTACGACGGTGCGATGTTGCCGTTTTCCAACATCACAAGAAAACTCTTTCGAAGAATCAGGCCATGCTCTCAACTGTCGCTGGAACCGGCTCTGTTCAATCAAAATCCTCTGACAGCAGTAAATCCAAACTGGCTCGTTGTGTCCTTCTGGCTGGCAGTGCTCGTGGTGGCACTTCATGGGCGTTGAAAGTCCTGGATTCGCACCCTGCTATCTGTGGTAGTCATGAGCCGTTTTATCAGCTTTCCAAAGACAAATCACTGGTCGATCTGCTGGAGCGACTAAAGGACGGCAAAGGAACCGATGCCGATGCAGAGTTCCTTGTATCTACGGCCATCAAAGGTTGTATTGAAACACATAAGCCGCCGTTCTTTCGCAAAGACTTTTTGAAGGCACCCGCATCGATTCGAACGGCCGCATGGATGTCAGCTCGTGCTTGCAATGTCCTGAAGCCGGCCTTTGAGTATATGGCCACTGGCAACTTGACCAATGAACATCGCCTCATCATCAAGAATCGACCGTTCCCTCATCTCGACAGAGTTCTGGATGCGATCAGCGCTGATGCCATTCTGCTGCTGCGTCACCCATGTGGCGTAGTCAGTTCATGGCTGCGAGGCATCAAAATGGGAGTCATGGCGGCCAACAGCGCCGATCCAGCCAACGTCTGGGCACTCTATTCAGAGTACCTTGAGCCAGTCGGCATAACTCCGGATACGCTGGCACAGATGTCGCCCGCGGGTGTTCTGGCGGTCAACTGGCTGGTTGATACTCTTATCTTCCGTGAATATCAAAACAGCCACATGCGAACTCGGACCGTGGTTTACTGTGATCTGGTACGCGATCCGCTGACGGAATGGGCCAAAGTCTTCGAATGGCTGGGACTTTCCTTTGATCCCGCCGTTGAAAACTTTCTGTTGAAATCTTCACAGCCGAAGTTCGATATCCGCAGCCTTCTTGGCAAAAAGTACACGTACTTTTCTGTCCGGGGAAATGAACAGTCCCCGATGGAGGCGTGGAAGAAGAACATGACTGAAGACCAGATTCATGAAGTCATGGACATCGTACGTCCGCACTTCGCGGTTGAAGAGCACTGGCCCGGCTCAGTACCGGAAAGAAAACTCAGCGTAGCTGTCGGCTGATGATCTCTCGACACGGTGCGGGACAATCGCTGGTTTCAGGCCGCTTCGCGGAATCGCAGTGATGGCTTCTCGATCGTCACAATGGTGTTCGCAGGAATACTGCGGCTCAGGGTCACGCTGGAACCAATCTGAGACCCGGCTCCGATGACTGTCGTGCCACCAAGAATCGTTGCATTGCTGTAGATCGTGACACGATCTTCCAGCGTAGGATGCCGCTTAGTGCCGCGAATTAGTTGCCCGTCTTCGTCGCGAGGAAACGACCAGGCTCCCAGCGTGACGCCCTGATAAAGGGTCACGCTTGCACCAATTTCGCAGGTCTCTCCAATGACTACGCCTGTGCCGTGATCGATGAAGAATGCCGGGCCAATCTTCGCGCCCGGGTGAATGTCGATGCCGGTATCGCGATGAGCCCACTCTGTCATGATCCGCGGCAGATAAGGAACGCCCAGCGTCAAAAGCTCGTGCGCAATTCGATAAATCGTAATTGCTTCGATGCCGGGATAGCAGAGCACAATCTCTTCAGGAGTCTTTGCCGCAGGATCTCCGTTGAATGCGGCCGCCACGTCGCTGTTAAGAGTCTGCTGAAGTTCAGGAAGCCGATGCAGAAATCGATCGGTCAGAATTGAAGCCGCTGGTGCGGCGGAGACGGCTTCGTATTCGTGATGCAAACGCAGCTGCACCTGTCGCGAATGAACCAGCGCTCGACTAATCTCAATTCTCAGCCGAGACTGAATCCGCGCCAGCGACGCCAGATACTCTGACGTGGCAGCACCCGGTTGCAGACGGCGATTCCCATGCACTCCGGGAAACAACAATTCACGAATATCGTGAACGATGGCCATTACGCTGTCCACGCTTGGCAACGGCGTCGATTCGGGACACACACCGCCACAACACCCAAGCTGTTCCAGCAGAGTGTTGGCGATCTGTTCCAGCGACCTTTGCTCAGCAGCGTTTTGGGACATGGTGTTTCTCAAGTATTCCCTGAAAGTAGTCTGTCCTGGTCGTCAGCGGCAGGACGCTCACGGCCAGTCGGTTTAGAGGGCACCAGGACATGTTGCGAGTCCAGTGCTGCCTTCCGTTCAGCGAAAGCCACAGCCCTCCGCCCCTGCAAGATCGGCATCGCGGTCGCCTGTTCTGCATTCTCAGAACAACAGGTGCAGACGGATCCTGTGTCTCAGCCACTACGTCATGCGCAGGTCTGTTCATCGTGTGCATCCTGCCAAAGCTACTTCATCGGAAAACTTTGAAGGCCGGAGAAACCTGGAACCGAAACCTCGATCTGGGTAAGGCTGCCCATCTGAAACCGCCAGCTTGGCTCAGGAACATGGATTCTGAGCGGCTGAGAAATATGAATGTTGTCTCTGAGGTTTGATGTGGCTCAAGCTCCCTCTCTGTCCGCGTCCTCGCAGAAATATCTGGGATCCGCGGTATCGTTGAATCGCTCGCGTCGGTTAAGTTTGCTTCGCGAACAACTCGTTCGGGAAAACCGTCGTTCGGCCGCACCGTTCAGTCATCCACTCGCCAGCCGTGGTCCGCTTCACGCACTCTGCAATCAGATCCGTGATGTGTCACGAATTGCCGATGCAATCGCCATCAGCGCGGATTCAGCCAGTGATGGGCGTCTGCAGGAACTGTGCTCGGACCTGCGACGATTATTGCAGACCCAACAACGCTGGACGGAACGCCTCGAGAATCAGATCTGGCGACTGGAAACTCAGGGAAAACTCATGCGACGTCTGCAGCAGGTGCTGCAACACGGTTCGCCGGGAACCGATCAGATCTGGGAGTTGTGTGAGCTGATCGCTCGAGAAACGCAGGCGATTCCCGAGGGAATTCTGTTGCTCCCTGAGCCGGGACATCGCTTCACGATTGCTCAGGATGGCCCCAATGGATTCGCGGCCAGAACCATCGAGAAAGCTCGTTTGTGTGTCTTCGCAGGGATGTCCATTCTGCCAGACATCCGTGGTGCAGAATTGGCTGCGGCCACGTTCTTATCCTGCATCAATCAACGGACAGGTGTCTTTCCCGGATCGCCGGATACTCTTCCCGATGCCGATCGACAGGCATTCGAGCAGCTCTCCGACGCGCTGGAGGGATCGTCGATCGCACGTCCATTGAGTTCTGACGGCGTGAGGTTGGTCAATGTCGCGACAGATTTCCCTGAGTACTTTGAGCAGCATGCTCAGAATGCGGCTGAGAACCTTGTTCCCCCGGCGATCCGTGAATATTACTCCGCGTTGACAGAATCATGGCCTTCATCGCTGCACCATGATGAGGCGTCTCAGGAGATGGCTAGATCACTTTGTGCAGCGCTGGGCCTGACAGGGCCAACGGAATCAGTAGCTCGGACGTGCCATGAAGACGGAGATGAAAAGCTCGTGCTGTTCCACAAACTCCGCTGGCACGAGGGTGAAACATCCAGCGAATCCGAGGAGAACTCAAGCTTCGATTCATCTTCATTTACCGAGCAGCCTTCCAAGGCGATCCGTCGTCCTCGATTCCTGCAGTCGACTTCCGCCGCTGGCGCAAGCTCACGGTTTCGAGTCTTTTCTGAAGAGTGATTTTTCTGCACGACTTCGGCGATCTTTGCCGATTGACGAGAAGCAGAGATGATCGGAGTAAGCGTCGAGGACATCGAAGACCGGTTCAACTGCCCGATACAACCGATACAAGCCTGCAGGATGTTGGGTGAGTGTGGACGTACTTTTCAAATGAAACGGGAAGCAAACCTCTCGTGGATACGGAATCCGCCGACAATCCGACGAACGACTACTGGAGCGAAGCGCGAACTCCGCTTTCCAGTCTGTTGTTCCTGTTGCCATGGATCTTCATCTATGAATTGGGTGTGATTGCCATCGGTCAGGATCAGCCGGATGCCGTTCGCAATGGTGCGGATTTCTGGATGCGATCGCTGCTCACGCGAGCCGGCGTTGGGCAGGTGCTGCTGCCCTTGATTGTGATTGGCATGCTGCTGGGCTGGCATCTGGCTCGTAGAAATCCTTGGCGCATTCGTCTGGAAACTCAATTTGGAATGCTGGCGGAAAGCATACTGCTGGCGATTGTGCTGATCGCGGTTGGGCAGTTTCACGATCTTCTGTTTCGTCAGATCAATGCCGCACCTCATGCCGATGCGTTACTTTCGCACGCGGTAGGTGGGTCCATCGGCCAAGCCGTTTCCTTTATTGGTGCAGGAGTTTACGAAGAGGTCATGTTCCGGCTGTTGCTGGTACCCGCGGCGTTTCTGGCGTTTCGGATGTTTGAGTTTCCGCCGAAGTGGGCAGCGGTGATGTCGGCGGTATCCACCAGTTTGCACTGGCTCACCATATCGGCCCTTCTGCCGATGCATTCAATCTCTTCGCGTTTTCGTTCCGAGCGGCGGCGGGGCTCTTTTTCGCGACGGTGTTTCTGTTGCGTGGCTTCGGGATCACAGTTGGCTGCCACGCGGCTTACGATTTATTCGTGGGAGTCCTGCTGGTCGTTCCTGCAGAATGATCTGCAGCGGTTGTCGAGCCCTGATTCGGCAAAGAGCGACACGTTACAGGCTGCATATCCCCGAATACGCCGAACAAGTTCATGTCGACTTGTGACCGCCTCGGAAAAGATTCAGGTTCGACGCAACGAAGCGGGCGTGATGAATTTTTTGAGCCGATGAACTCCATGTCCTGTGTATTGAAACGATCTTCTCTCAATTCTTCTACACATCGAAGAAGTCCCGATCCTGCCGGGAAGCAGGCGACACGCCGCGAGGGGACGCATCAAAGATCGACTCAACACATAGAACTTCTAGCCCGTGATTCGTCACGGGCTTTTTTTATGCGCTGATTAAAAGCATAGTGCAGCGAATTAAATAATCGTCGCGCGCATGAAAAAAGCGTCGAACGATCTACGTTCGGCGCTTTTGATCATCTTTTTGAAACAGTCTCGGCGATCTGCTGAACAGGTCGGCTACGCAACGGTTACATAGGATTATTCGAGTTCAATAAATGGGCTCATGCGGCGAGCTTTCGCAAGCAGCTCGGCCTTTTCGCCTTCGTTCTTTGAAGCGGCGTAGCGTGCTCGCACCTTAGCCAAACCTGTCTTGCGCTTCCTGCGGCGAGCGATCTCTCGTTGTCGTTCAGTACGTCCCATGAGCCCCAAAGTCCTGATTTGCTGAAAAAACGCGGTCAGTGTCGAAGCGGAGTAGGATAACCGCCCGCTTCCCGATGTCAATCCGAGACAGAAAACGCTGAAAAATTCCAGGCTTTCAGGGGTCTATCGACATCCCTGGACGGCCAAAGCGAGGAATTCCAGGTCCGCAAGACCCTCGAAATCCCGCAAAAGAGCAGCATCAAGAGGGCTGAAAAGAAATTTCGTGAATCTTCGGTCAATGATGTTCTGGAGCCTGGCGAAAATCGCTGTCTGGGGCGATCAGTGGCATTTTCATAGCAAGAAGCTGATGCGGTCTTACGTGAGACACGCCGTCAACTGGACATTCTTTCTTTTCTGGATGTCCTGGAAAGCACCTGAATCACGAGCGTCATGCCTGTGGAGCGGCTTCTTTGCCTACGGATAGGCCACCGAATCGTCGATCACGTCTGGCAAAAGCCCGCAGTGCTTCGCGGAATTCTTCTTCACGGAACTCGGGCCAATGCTTTTCGGTAACCCAAAGTTCAGAATAGCTGATCTGCCATAACAAGAAGTTGCTGATTCGAAATTCGCTGGCCGTTCGAATCACCAGATCCGGATCCGGCATAGTGGCGGTCATCAAATGATCGGCTACGGTTTTTTCTGAAATATCCTCGGGGTTGATTCGGCCGTCACGAACCTGAGCAGCAATCTTCTGAATGGCTTCAGTGATTTCCTGACGCGCCCCGTAATTGACAGCAAGACATAAAGTCATGCCATCGTTGCCTGCGGAAACTTCGATCGTCTTCTGCATCTCCGCCTGAATCACAGGCTCCAGCTCGTGCAGCTTGCCAATGACCTTAAAGCGAAGTCCCTGCCGTTGAATTTCGCGACGTTCTTCGACGAGATATTGCTTCAGCAAGTGCATTAGCAGCGTCAACTCGCGAGGCGGGCGTTTCCAGTTCTCGCTGGAAAAGCAGAATAGTGTTAGCTGTTGCAGTCCAAGACGAGAAGCTTCTTCCACGATGCTGCGCACGGACGTCACCCCGCGGCGATGGCCCTCGATTCTTGGAAGTCCTCGCTTCTGAGCCCAGCGGCCGTTTCCGTCCATAATGATAGCCACATGTCGCGGAATCGTCGCGCGGTCCAGCGAGAATGCTGCCAGTTGGGCGTCTGTGTATTTCTCTTCCTTAGACAATGCTCACCTCTTCCGCGAATACTCCCGCCCAATCGGCTGCTGCTCCATGAAGTGGGCAGTGTATCAGGGCAAAGGCTCCGGATGAATGTTAACCCGAAATGGCATTGGGAATTGTTAAGACGGCCGACTTCATGGGAGGCCAGCGGCTGAATTCCGTTACCGGTCCCAGCTTTGGTCGGAGATCTCGGTGAGGGGCGATCTATGAGTTGCTCGAATTGTGATGACTTCGGAATCATCCGCCTGATCGCCCATATCGGCCAGTAATCGCCGAACACCTAGTGCATCACACACATAACCCCTGATACAATCAACTAACGATGGAGCAAGCCACAACACTCAGGTCGCAATTGAAAGGCGGTTGGTCACGTTGAGTATGGGAATAGGCATCTGCCCAACGGTTGATTTTGCTTTCAAACTGATGCTGGGGAGTCCCGAACATACGAATGTCACAAAGCACTTTCTGAATTCGATCCTTGAAGGGCAGGGTCGGATCAGTCACGTGCGGATTCTCAACCCGATTCTGGATAAAGACAACATTGACGATAAGCTAGCGGTGCTTGACGTACTCGCAACGGACGAACATGGCCGCAAGCTGAATATTGAAATGCAAACGTCTTTGCCGGGGGAGTTGCCGCAGAGACTGGTTTACTACGCGGCATGCCTTTATGCCGGGCAGTTGACGTCGGGGGCGAGTTACTCCACTCTTCGTCCGGCCATCAGCATTTGTGTGCTGAAGCAGGTGATGTTTCCGCAGAGTTCCAGGCTACATCTCGACTTTCGCTTGCGAGAAGTGTCCGGGGAATTGCTGACGGACGATCTGCAAATCCATCTTTTGCAATTGCCAAAGCTGCGAGTCACCGCACAAAATGTGTACCATGCTTCACCCACAGAACGTTGGGCGTATTTCCTCGGTAATGCAGAATATCTCACTCACGAAGATATTCGCCGTTTGTTCCCGGATGAAGAAATTGTTGAAGCTGCTGGAGTTCTGAAAATGATCTCTCAAACCCCTGAAAATCGTTATCTCTACGAAGCCCGCCTGAAGGCTCAGCGTGATGAAGAATCACGTATGCGAAAAGCACTACAGGACGGATTCGAAAAAGGTCGCGAAGAAGGCCGAGAGGCGGGACGGGAGGAAGGCCGGGAAGAAGGCCGTTCTGAAGGACTGCAGGATGGAGTCCGCGCGGGGCGTATTCTGCTGCTACAGCAAATCCTGGGACTGCCAGAATCCACGCTGGAGCAGTTGGCCGCCTGCGACTCCGCATGGTTGTCAGACCTGGAAGAGAAACTACAACAGCAGCTTCGTCTCCGCCACCAGTCATAATCCGGGGGCATGCAGGCACAATTCGGCTTTCTCAAGCTGCCAATAGGTCGAGTCATCGATACTATTACGCGGTAATGCCACACCCAGGTAGCTCTGAAGTCGCAGCTTTAGAGTCACACTGAAGCGACCTTTCCTGAGAAGGCTCTGAGTATGAAAACGCCTCACCGTTGCGATTTTATTCGCCGCTGTCGAATTCTGTTGGCGATTCTCCTGTTCCCGTGTTTCGCCTCTTCTTTTGCTTCGGCTTCCGCGAATGCAACGGATGACGCTGAGTCAGAGTCCATCGAATCCGTGGACCCGGGGCAACTGAAGTTCTTTGAAGAACGCATCCGCCCGGTGCTCGTTGAACATTGTTATTCCTGCCATTCAGCAGACGCCAAATCGATCAAGGGTGGACTGGTTCTGGATTCCCGTGAAGGTGTCCTGGCCGGTGGCGATTCCGGGCCAGCTCTTGTGCCGAAGAGGGCCGCCGACAGCCTGCTGCTGCAGGCGATGAAGCATGAATCTCTGGAGATGCCGCCTGAACGCAAATTGCCAGAGAACGTTATCGCCGATTTCTCGAAGTGGATTGAAGACGGTGCGGCTGATCCGCGGACCGGCGGAGTAGTCCATAAAAAGCAAGCGATCGATATCAGCAAGGGACGTGAGTTCTGGTCGTTTCGTCCTGTTCAGAAAACATCGGTTCCTGAAGTTGGAGGCGAATGGGCGAAGAATGGGATCGATCATTTTGTCGCAGCGACTCAACAGAAAAAACTCAGCAGCCGTAAATCGGTGGCAGACGCAGTCGCTGGTGATGCATCAGCAGACGCTCTGATTCGTCGTCTGACTTTCGTCCTGAGCGGACTCGCACCAACTCTGGAAGAACAGCAACAATTCGCCACAGCGATGAAGACTGACCCAGACACTGCCATTGCTGCGACCGTTGATCGACTGCTGGCATCTCCTCGCTACGGAGAACGCTGGGGCCGGCATTGGCTTGACGTGACTCGCTTTGCGGAATCGACCGGAGGCGGACGCAGCATGATGCTGCCGGATGCATGGCGATTTCGCGATTATGTCATCGGCTCCTTCAACGCAGACAAGCCTTTCGATCAGCTTATTCGCGAACATCTGGCTGGCGATCTGCTACCTGCAGACTCCGATGCTCAACGCGATGAACAGGTTATTGGCGTGGGCTATTTGATGCTGGGGGCGATCAACTACGAAGAGCAGGATAAAGAACAACTGCGAATGGATGTGGTCGATGAGCAGATCGATTCCATGGGCCGTACATTTCTTGGAATGACGCTCGGATGTTGTCGCTGTCACGATCACAAGTTTGACCCGATTCCGACAACGGACTATTACGCCCTGGCAGGAATTTTTCGCAGCACAAAATCACTTACTCCCGGCAATGTCTGCGGATTTGTAACGGCGCCACTGAAAGTCGGTTTCGACAAGGCGGCGCTAGAACAATGGACAGCAAAAGATGCCGAATTCGAAAAGCAGATCGCAGCACTCAAGGCAATAGACACAATTGAAACTCCCGGGCGTCCCGGTGCTCCTGCATTGAAATCCTTGCAGGGCATTGTCGTTGATGATTCGGACGCTCAGTTCGACGGAGAATGGGTTGGTTCGAGCTTCCAGCAGCCATTCGTCGGCGCGGGGTATCGACATGCCGGGGCGCCTCGACTGGGGATTTCCGCAACGTATGAAGCAATGCTGCCTGCCGACGGCGAGTATGCCGTTCGCATGGTGATTAATCACGCCGAAAGTCGATCCGATAAAGTCCCTGTGTTGATTTCGCACGCAGATGGCGAGTCAGTGTCATACGCAAATCAGCAACTCAAACCGCCCGGCGATGGCGTCTTTGCGGAACTGGGACGATACCGCTTCGAGAAGTCACAGATGGCCAAAGTTGTCATCAAGGCGTCCGAAGCCTCACCCGGATATGTCATCGTTGATGCAGTGCAGTTTGTCCCGGTGGCATTGATGCCTTCAGCCGCTCCAGCTGTTGCAAAATCCGGAGAAAAGAGTGAAAGCCGGGAGGCTATCGAACAAAGAAAAACGGAACTTCAGCGGCTGGAAAAAGAGCGTAAAGAATTGGCCAAACAGAAGCCTGAAATCCCGGTCGCAATGTGCGTTGAGGACGAAGCGACGACGGAAGACTGGCA
>Ga0255094_1000081_pt1 | contig 51831 bp, 52 predicted proteins | sample Colum_Law_RepB_8_2_FD_188434 | JGI IMG/M metagenome (GOLD analysis project Ga0255094, IMG submission 188434) | Freshwater microbial communities from Columbia River, Oregon, United States - Colum_Law_RepB_8d | ecosystem: Environmental > Aquatic > Freshwater > River | place: USA: Oregon...
GCAAATTCACTGCCCCGTCCGTGGCGAATCCATAGTGCCAAATCCCTTCGCGGATCAGACTTAATTTGATTCGTTACTGCAGTGCCATCCAGTAACGCGGGAGAAGACTTGTCAGGGAACCAATCGTCGGATACCAGAACTTCCCTCGGTTGTGTTGCGTTGCCTCCCCAGCCAATGGCTCGGAGGATCTCGCGATGGCAATAATGAGCGATTGGGTCGGGCGTGGCAACATTGAACTGTGAATTCACAAACAGAACATCGGCAACAACGCCACTATACATTCCCAAAAGGACTGACAATACAATCCGCAGTTCCCAACGTGGCTTGTTGGTGCACAGTGCGCCAACAACCGCCTCAGAACTCTCGTCCTCCAGGGCAGCGTTTCTTCTTCTGCGTTTCCTCGAAAGCAACAGCATAAGTAACAGCATCACAGGAATGAGACCCGCGATGATGGCAAGGGAATACGTCGAGATGGGGCCGACCATAGAATTAAGAAGGCTCTTGATCCAGATGCCGGGACTCATCATCGTCGGATTGAGTCGATGTGTAACGACATGCTGATAACTTGGAAGAAGGCTTAGAACCAGTCCCACGCCAATCCAGGTGATCGCCTGCAGACACCCAACCAGCCACATTTGCCGAGATTTCATTGCACTCCGCTGCACCAATAGCACGATGGCGAGAATCACCCCGCAAGCGGTCACGAATTTGATCAATAATGCTTGCTTTTCCTCGCGTGTAAATGGTAGTTCGGCATATTTGATGCGATTAAAGATCGCACTAAAACTGCTATGGTCTGCTTGCGTCCAGATTTCCCTTGGATGATCGTGGCAACGTGCACATTCCAGGCGAATCCCCAAAAATCGTGCAGCAACATCCTCGGCTACATAGTCGGGAACATTGATCACCGACCATCGACGCCAGTAGAGATCGTTCGTGTTACGCCTGGCATAGAATTTCCCGTCTGTAAACTCTTCTGAACCGCTCGTTCGCCAGTCCTTCAGCCACGCGTACATTTCATCACGCGACATCCCTTCGCGGCTGGTCGCGGTGAGTACGCTCTCCAGAATTTGATCATACGGTTCATCCTTCGCAATTCGGCTTCGAGTCCATTCGAGCCAGCAGTACGCCAGTTCCGCCGCCGGAATTCCAAGTTCGCCCATGGCGTATTTCAGTTCCAGCTCATCACACCCCATCTTTCGCGTCAGCCAGTTACCCCATCTCAATGCATAGGCTTCGCTGGCCAACAATTCGTCAATCTTCCTTGACCGCTTGTCTGAAAAACCAAGATCAGCAAAAGCCTGAACTTCACTTGGGGTCGGCAGGCACCCGGTTACATCCAGCGTCACCCGCCGCAGAAATTCTTCATCTGTACAGGAGGGATTTGATGTTTGATTAAATTCTGCCAGATGCAGATTTGTTGCCCGATCGATGCGGTTGTCATCTTCACCCGCATATGCAACTAAGTTGCGGACTAGACAATAGACGAAGAAGTAGAAGGATAAAGCACCTTTGCCCACAAGTTGTCTCGGTTGCATCCATTGATTCATCATTAGGCTTGTCTGGAGCGTCTACACCAGCCTCCTATTCAATGAAGCGAGCTTTCCATGCGGCTACGATCTGACTAATCGTTTCTTTGAGGCTGATGGTTATGTCCCAGCACGGATAATGTTCTCGCATTTTTTGCAGATCACTGTAATAACAGATATGGTCACCGATGCGGTTTTCATTGACATACGCGTGAATCTGTTTTTGGCCCGTGAATGACTCCACTAGCTGGAATGCCTCCAGGATTGAGCAGCTATTGCTCTTGCCTCCGCCAATGTTGTAGACCTCAGCCATACGGGGTGCTTTGACGAATGCAGCAATAAATCGAGCCACATCTTCGCTGTGAATATTGTCGCGGACCTGCTTGCCCTGATACCCAAAGACTTTGTATTCCCGGCCCTCAAGATTGCATTTCACCAGATAGCTCAAAAAGCCATGTAATTCCACCCCGGAATGATTGGGTCCGGTAAGGCAGCCACCTCGCAGGCAACAGGTGGGCATGTTGAAGTAACGGCCATATTCCTGAACCATGACGTCAGCAGCGACTTTGGAAGCCCCAAACAGCGAGTGCTTGGACTGGTCGATGGAAAAGGACTCCGGTATTCCGTTGGCGAATTCGGGATCGGCATAATCCCAGCGGCTGTTCAACTCTTGCAGGGCAATCATATTCGGGCGATCGCCATAGACTTTATTGGTCGACATATGAACAAACGGCGATTCCGGACAGGCCTGGCGGGTCGCTTCCAGCAGGTTCAAGGTACCAACGGCATTGGTATCAAAATCGTCGAATGGAATCGCGGCAGCTCGATCATGGCTGGGCTGAGCGGCTGTGTGCACAATTGCATCAGGCCGGACTTGACGCAGAAGCTCCAGAACACCTTCGCGGTTGCGGATGTCCAATTCATGGTGCTGATAGCCGTCAATCAACGAAGCAAGTCGCTGCTGATTCCATCGGGTGTCACCTTGAGGACCAAAGAAAACTGCTCGCTGGTTGTTGTCCATCCCATGAATTTGCCAGCCTTGCGAGGCGAAATAGAGGCAGACTTCGGAACCGATAAGCCCAGATGACCCTGTTACCAGCAGCTTTTTCATAGAGATACAGGCTTTTTTAACCAGCTAAACCGAAATCACAACAAGGTTAAGTCACGCCTGCCGGGCGGGACTTCGCGGCTCGCCGCGACTTTTATGAATGCAACAACAATCGAATCTTCTTTTCTCAACAAATAGCATTCATGATTCGCATCGTGGCAAAAGTCCTTTCCGGCAGAAAGGACCTACCCCGAGCCAAACCTCACATGGACTGGCTGATCCAGTCGCTTTGTGTGTCTGCAAAATCTGCGATTTCGTTAAGAATCTGGCTCACCGAAGTGACAGGATTCCATTGCCATACAATGTTCGCAAGACCTGCGTCCAAAACAACCCAAGGCAGATCATAAGGCCGAGGATTTGCATCGATTGTGACAACACGTTGCGTCCAGCGTTCAGAGCACCAGTCACTCAGTTGAGCCAGTGACATTGCCGAATTAACCCCACCTGCCACGTTGATCACCTGTGGCCGTCCGTCGTTTTGAGTTTGGGATTGTTGGGACAGCAGTGCAATCAAATCACGAGGATGCAAACAATCGCGAACCTGCGATCCCTGACCGTCAAATCCAATGTATTTCAGTGGCCGGCCTTCCTTCCAGGCGTGCAACCAGAACGCAAAGATCCCCTGATCCGCCCGCCCAAACTGCCCTGCACCGGCCATCACCCCGCAACGATTAATCCAGACAGGAAAACGGAATGCGTGTCCATACTCCAGTGCGAGCTGCTCGGAAGCGAGTTTTGTTGCACCGTAAAGCGACACAGGGGCACTCGTAGAGAACGATTCGGAAATCCCTGAGGGAGAGATGCCCGTTGGGAGTTGGTCTGGATCTGGCTTAAAGGCTTTATGCTTCGTCGAAACCGCCAGACCAGCCAGGGGAGGAATTGAGTAAACTCGACTGGTGCTGAGCAATATGAACCCAGCTCGATGTTGTTTGCAAAACTCGAGCAGATTGATGGTGCCCAGCAAGTTGTTTTCAATGAGTTGCCTGCTGGGTGACCCTCCGGAAACTCCAGCCAGAACGCTGGCATTGGCGGCCGCATCAATCACAAAGTCGACGGGACCGACGCCTTCGAGATCTGACGTATTGCGGATGTCACCGTGCAGAATGCGGCAGCCTCTCTGAATCAGCGGATCACGGTTTTTCCAACTGCCACTGCGAGAAAAATTGTCGATGCCGACGATCTGAATTTGCGAGTATGTTTCGAGCCAATGCTGAGCAATCTGGCTACCAACAAAACCACAGATACCGGTGATGAGGATTTTCATAAGTGTTTAGTCGTCAGTTGGCAGTTGGCAGGAAGCCTGGGATCACAGATATCATTGTCCGTGGGCAACGCGTTTCACGCTTCTCGCTTCTCGATAAGCTCAGGGATCTTCTGGAATGCTCGAGCACAATTGTCCCAGGTCAGAGTTGCTGCACGCAGGCGAGCCTGTTCGGACCAGTGTTGCCATTGTTTTTGGTCTGTCAAAGCAGTTTCCAATGCCTTCGCTGTCCATTCCGGATCACCAACAGGACCGAACTGCCCAGCTGGCTCACAGACTTCAGCGATTGCGCAACAATCCGTACTCACAACTGGGGTGCCAAACGCCATCGCTTCTGCGGCGGGGATGCCAAAGGATTCACAACTGCTCATAAGACTGAAGACTTGGCTGGTGCCGTACAGCCGGTGTAATTCTTCGTTGCTGACTCGACCCAAAACACTGACGGCGTCCTGCATTGCTAACGCCTGAATCAACTGACGGATCTCCTGTTCATGACTGACGTTCGGCCATGGGCCGACAAGTTTCAGGGTCGCGGGAACCTTGCGTTGACGCAGCACGGCAACTGCCTTGACCAGAGTCTCGGCCCCCTTCCATGGTGCCATCGCTGACACGGAGAGAATAGACAGTGGGTCGCGCGGTGCTCCCTCAAGATCGCGTGCAGCCCGATAGGTATCTTCATTGAGCCCGACATAAGCAATCTCCGATCGAGTTTCCTGAATCCCCGGATTACCTCGCCGATACAAATCTCGCAAGTGTCCTGAGATATAGATCATCATCGCGGAATCGCGAAAAGCCCGCGCATAGCCCGATCGCTGCAGACGAGCCTTGAATCGCTCTTTCCAGTTCTGGTGCGCGGAGGGGACATAACACCATGGGTTCTGGCACAGCGTAACCTGAGGCACTGGGCAATTTGGCGTTATGGCCCCGGAAACTGTGAGAACCAAATCCGCCTTTTGCTGAAGGACCACCTGTGGCAGCTTTGTGGCTTCCCAAAGCGTTCGCTTGGCCCAGTGTTTCAAATTGTCAGGCAAACAGATCGTGCTGACTCCCTGCGCGGTGATTTCCGCAGGCGGCTTTTCGCTTTCGTAGTGAAGAATGGCCAACTCGTGCTCGGGCCTCATCCATCGCGTAAAGGGCCGCAGAAAACCATAGACCACATGCTGGCCGCTCATTGAGCCAATTGACAGTGTATTGATCAGAAGTCGCACGGGAATTTACTTGCCTCGGGGATTAACGGGAGGGCTGTCGATTCAGCCATGCCGTCCTAAAATGGTCCAGTGTCTCAAGGTGCAGTTCTATCACGTGTTGCACCTGAACCTCACTCAAGGGCTCAGCATGCCGAACGAAGACCTGACATTGAAGCACTCGTTCAACTGTTTCAGCGTTCAATGCTTCTTTCGTGCCTTCGGGCCGTTCGTAGGCCAAACGACCGTTCAGCATCTTCGCGAACGACTGGTCTGTTCGCGCCTTCTGCGTCAATGGCATTCCCATCAGCGGTGAGGGAATCAAAGAGCCATCCTGCGCAAAGAGTGAAAAAACAAGCTTCGCCTTTTCATGTGTTGGCTTCTCAAGAGAAGCCAACACGACAGATACGTTATCTGTTGTCGAGATCACCTCACGGTCAACAAGAGTCCACCCAATGGCCTGATAACACACGGTCAGCTCGTGCCACGACGTCCAGTCTGCCTGATCGAACGCAACCAATGCATCGAGACTCTGCTGGCGATAATTCCAGAAATGAGTCCACCAGAACTGTCCATCCGGCAGTTTCTCGGATGGCAACGCGGGCTTAAAGCCAAGGCAATGCCAACCCAGTATCTCATCTGGCAGATCGTGTCTTTGCAGAACCAGATCACCCCGCTCTAGTCCCGGCGGCTGTCTTTCTGGTTCCCGATTCAAAATCTGAAGTAAAACAAATCCAGCCACGAAGAACAGCAGCCAGGCTCCTGTCCGAGGCTGTCGTGACTCGACCAGCTCCTTATTCATGGTTCAACAACGCAGACTTTTCAATGGATGGCATCCGCACAACGTAACAATTCCCCCAACATGCAGCCATCACGACCTACGGCGACTCAGAGCTTTCTGATCTTCATCAACCATTAGCTCTATCAGACCTTCGAAAGTCATCGATCCCTGCCATCCCAATTCCTCAACGGCCTTTAGTGGATTGCCAAGCAATTCATGTGCATCGGCAGGGCGATTGAAGCGTTTGTCTATCTTCACATGATCCTGCCAGTTCAGGCCGACATGGGAAAAAGCAACTTGCAGCAACTCGCGAATGGTGTGAGACTCGCCGGTGGCCAGCACATAATCATCCGCCTTGTCCTGCTGCAGCATCAGCCACATGGCATGAACAAAGTCTTTGGCATAACCCCAGTCGCGAGCAGAATCGAGATCTCCGAGGCTGACGGACTTCTGCAATCCGGCTTTAATTCGCGCGGCGGCCAGCGTCACTTTGCGAGTCACAAAGTTCTCACCTCGCCGCGGGCTTTCATGGTTGTAACAAATCGCGTTGCAGAAAAAGAGCCCGTGTGCTTCGCGATAGATCTTCGTCATCTGTGTGGCGAAGGCCTTGGCACAGCCGTACGGAGAATTTGGATTGATGGGCGTTGATTCATCCTGAGGGCTTACCGTCGGAGTCCCGAAGATTTCGCGGCTGCTGGCGTGCAGAAACTTCGGAGGACTTGGGAGATCTCTCAGGATTTCCATAATCCTGAGACTTCCCATCGCGGTCAGGTCACACGTGCTTTCAGGGATCTCAAAACTGAGGCCCACGTGAGACTGACCAGCGAGGTGATAGAACTCCGTTGGCCGCACTTTGTTGATGATACGGCGAATCGTTGTCGTATCGGAGAGGTCTGCATAGTGCAGGAACAGCTTCTTCTCATAGACATTGTCGTCGCCATAAAACGACTGCAGTCGGGCTCGTTCGAGCGTACTGCTGCGACGCACGATGCCATGAACTTCGTAGCCTTTTTCGAGCAGAAGTTCGGTCAGGTAGGAACCGTCCTGACCTGTGATTCCGGTGATGAGAGAACGCATAGTCGTCAGTCGTCAGTTGGCAGCGAAATACAGGAAGACAAGTTGGCAGTCGTCAGCGTGGGCGGATGGAACGGATGAGGCCGTTGATCATGGCGGCTAGTTCTCTGGTTTCACTGCCCCAGTCGGTACCGATTTCGTCGGCAATGAAACCCACTTTCATGCCCACAATTGTCTGTGTGCGAACTTCACCACAGGATGCTCTGGCATAGTCGAGGAATTTGCACTGATCAGCGACTGTGCTTCGCTCCATTCCTTCCGCAATATTCGAGCAGATTGATAAACCCGCCCGTGTAATCTGATCACGAAACCCAAAATCTCGGAGATCCCGTGTCTCCCGATAAATCGCAGCACTCAATTCGACCGCGCGCTGCCAGACCTGTAAATCCTCGAAGCCAGGCATTTGGATAGGCTCCTTTTTTGGTTGGCAGAGAACACGGTTAGGCAGACAGGGAAGTTGGCAGTTGCCGGAATGCATCAACGCTTTCTATCCTTGCCTCTGGAGCTCAACTGTCAACTGTCAACTGTCAACTGACGACTGACGAATTACCGCCCCTACATCTTCGCCAAAACAGCTTCCTGTTTCGCCAACTCGAGGTCATGGTCGACCATCAGTTTGGCCAGTTGTGCCAGAGTCGTAGAGGCTGTCCAGCCCAGCTTTTCCGTGGCCTTGGTGCAGTCGCCGAGAAGCAAATCCACTTCGGCAGGTCGGAAGTAGCGTGGATCGATTTCGATGTATTTCTTTGGATCAAGCTCGAGCTGAGCAAAGACTAAATCTGCGAACTCCTGAACCGTCTGAGTCTTCCCGGTCGCAAGCACGAAATCGTCCGGCTCGGAATGCTGTAACATCATCCACATGCCTTCGACATAGTCCTTGGCGTAACCCCAGTCGCGTTTGGCTTCCAGATTTCCGAGGTAAAGCTTCTCCTGCAACCCCATCTTAATTCGAGTGGCCGCACGGGTGATCTTGCGCGTTACGAACGTCTCACCACGTCGCGGACTTTCGTGATTGAAGAGGATACCGTTGACCGCAAACATGTCGTACGACTTGCGATAATTCACGGTCTGATGGAAGGCAAAAACCTTGGCACAACCATAAGGACTCTGAGGCTGAAACGGTGTCTTTTCCGTCTGCGGCGTTTCGAGCACTTCGCCATACATTTCGCTCGATGAGGCCTGATAAACCTTCACCAGCTTCTTCTTATTCAACTGACGTGCCGCTTCCAGCACGTTTAGAGCACCGCCGCCGGTCGCATGCAGTGTATAGACAGGCTGATCAAAGGACACACGAACATGGCTCTGAGCCCCGAGGTTGTAGATCTCATCCGGCTCGATGTCCAGAATCAGATTGGTCAGACTTTGCCCATCGGTCAGGTCGCCATAGTGCAATGAAAGCCGCAGGCCACTCTGGTGAGGATCCTGATAGATATGGTTAATTCGACCTGTCGTGAATGTGCTGGCCCGTCGAACCAATCCATGGACGTTGTAGCCTTTCTCAAGGAGCAATTCCGCAAGATAAGAGCCGTCCTGGCCTGTGATTCCAGTGATAAGAGCAGTTTTTGACATGGGAAGGTTTATGGTTCGCGATGTTGAGTGAAGAAAAGAAAGCAGTCGAACTGCTGAACGTATTGAACAATGCCTGGCCGTGCCTGCGAAAGAAAAAACTTACGCGGAACGCAACTGCTGGGAACTGGTTGCTTTCAGAAAGTCCTGATAGGCATCGGCCAGACCGGTCTTCAACGAAATCTGCGGAGACCAGCCCGTTGATTTGATTAAACTGATATCGCTGAGCTTACGTGGAGTTCCGTCCGGCTTGGAAAGATCGTTTTCAATTCGTCCGGTGTAACCGATTACTTCAGCAACCAGCTCCGCAACGCCTCGAATGGTGATTTCCTGGCCGCTGCCGATGTTGACCAGATCAGGAGGTTCAGAGAGTTCCAGCAAGTGAAGAATTCCCGCTGCCAGATCATCGACATGCAGGAATTCTCGCAACGGAGTTCCGGAGCCCCAAATTTTGACGCAGGGAACATCAGCGACCTTCGCTTCATGAAAGCGACGAATCAAAGCCGGAAGCACATGACTGTTGTCGGGATGGTAATTGTCTCCCGGGCCGAACAGATTTGTTGGCATCGCGGAATGATAAAGCACGCCGTACTGACGACGATAATACTGGCACAACTTCAGCCCGGCGATCTTGGCAATCGCATACGCTTCATTCGTTTGTTCCAGAGGGGATGTCAGCAGACTGTCTTCCGCAATAGGCTGCGGCGCGAGTCGCGGATAAATGCAGGTACTGCCAAGAAACAGAAATCTCTGAGTTCCTGTCTGCCACGCGGAATGGACGGCATTAGAAGCCATCGCGAGGTTCTGATAGAGGAACTCGGCGGGATAAGTACTGTTGGCATGAATCCCGCCCACTTTCGCCGCCGCAAACACAACGACATCCGGCCGATTGGCCGAAAACCACTGATGGACCGACGCCTGGCAAGTCAAATCCAATTCAGATCGCGAAGCCAGCAACAGATTGTTGAACCCTCGCTGTTGAAGTCGGCGCACGACAGCGGCACCCACCATGCCGCGATGACCGGCCACAAAGATTCTTGAAGTTGACGAAAAAGTCATTATGCCCGCACTTGACTCAAAAGAATCCCTCGGAAACTGAAGCCTGCCAATCACTGACAATGCAAAAAGGGACTAACGTTCTTCGACAGTCTGATCCGGGCAGTACACCCACCCAGATTGGCTGGTCGCGACCTTCACCCAACAACCCAGAAAGTCCATAAACTGCGACTTGGGGGCCGGAGTATACAAATTGAGGCAATCAGACAAATAGCGTTAATGGCGGATAAGGGCAGTTTTCAGAACGGCACGGAATTTTTCGGCCGACTTCTCTCGCGTGAATTCCGAAAGAGCCAGTTTTCGAGCATTTTTGCCCATGTCGCTGATTCCGGAGGCATTATTTGCAGCCCTGCGAATCCCGTCAGCAATAGCTTTTGGCGAACCAGGCTCGACGGTAATTCCCACCTGAAATTCGTCCGTCAGCCTTGCCAGTTCACTGTCAGCCGGCGCATTTGTCAGGTAGGGTCGGCCGGCTGCCAGGATCCCGTACAACTTGCTGGGCATAAGACATTGGCTGAGTTCGCGAGTGAGAGGTACAAGGTGCAGGTCGGCCGCATTTAGACTCTGAGCGAGTTCTGATTTGGGCTGATAGTCAAAGAATCGCACGTTGGTCAGATTCTTCTGACGAACAAGATTGACAAGACTTTCACGCTGCGACCCTTGTCCGACAAACACAAAGACAACTCGAGGCAAGTCGTGCAGCAGTTCTGCTGCGAGCAGAAATTCTTCAAGCCTCTGAGTCAGCCCAAGATTGCCAGAGTACATCACAACAAACTTCTCTTCGAGTCCGTTGCTGATGCGAAAGCGGCTCTGTGCAAGTGGCTGGACAACTTCAGGATCAGCCCAGTTCGGCACAATATCGACTTTGTCACCATCAACTCCGCCCGAGACAAGCAAACGCCTCATGTCCTCGCTGAGGACAACCATTCGGTCACACGAACGATAAACAGAGAATAGTGATTTCCGCAGCCGCCGAATCATCCAGTTGTCCGGAGCCTTCCCCAGAGCAACGGCGACATCGGTCCTGCAGATACCCCACCATCCTGCATCCTGTTCGCCTCTGTAAGCGCTGTGCTTCAAATGGCAGAAGAAACGGGTCTGTCTCAAACACAACAACATCAGGAGCTTCACAGGATCGCAGAAACCGACGAGTGGCTCTCACAAACGAAACATAATTCAGCGCCTTCAACAGCATGCGACTCTTGGAGAACTGCGCATGAGCAATGCGATGTATTCGGACACCATTGCGAACAGGTTCTTCCTGCCAGGAAGCTCCACCCGTTGCATCCCGAATCTGATTGGGCTGGCCAGCAACAACACTGACGTCGAACGAAAACTGCAGAGACTCGCAGAGTTCCGTCAGTAACTGACCGGTCGCCTCGACGTCCGGCCAATACGATCGATTCAGGAAAAGAACTTTGGGACGACTATCCATCAATCTGCAGCTTGTAACGCAGTTGAAGCATCATTTTCAAAGAGAAGGCCAGCATGAAATCGCTGAGACGAAAGATGCACTTCGTGCCTCTGGGTGACATCACTGAAACGCCACACATCAGCGACGCACCTGAGCCTCGCCCCGTCATATTCTTCACCCGGGCACAGGGACAAAACAAGCAGATCCCGCACCAATTCAAGCGCGAGATCTTTTTGTTTTGGGAAAGAGCATGGCCAGGAGCAGAATCCCAGAGCACGTACTCCTGAACACAATGTCCCCAATAACACAGCCACAAATTTCAGGAGGCCCTGCCTGCCAGGCGGCAGTTCTTAAGGGTCTCGGTTGAGTAACAGATGGCACTCAAGGCAGGTCCTTTCTGCCGGAAAAGACACTTGCCGATAGGCGAACCATGTGTGCAACTGGCCGCATAATCTCGGCCAGATATGTTGGTAGACGCATACGAATAAGGCCGCGGCAAGCCGCGAAGTCCCCCTCGGCAAGGAGGACCTACTACCCAAGAATTAAGGGACCTCAAGATACAGAGGAATCATTAAGATTCTCTGATGCGGAACCCGCAAGGTCACCGGCATGATCGTCTGCGTAATACTCTCGTCCATCCTTGCTGCCGTACTCACCATACTTGTAGTTGTAGTTCTTGTAGTAGTAACGATAGTCGGAGTAACGGTAATTGCCGTAACCGTAGGCATCTCGCTCTTCCACGCCGTTAATGACGATCCCAGATATTGTCGCCCCAATATCACGAAGCTGTTCAATTGTTCGTCGACCCAGATCTCGCGTATGTCGGCTCAGACGCATACAGACTAGAACCCCATCCACACGTGCTGCAACACCACACGGATCAGTCACGGCGAGAACCGGTGGAGTATCAATAATCACATACTCGAACTTCTCCCGAAGTACCTGAAGGATCTGCTCGAACTGGGGACGAGCAAGCAACTCCGCCGGATCCTTCGGGCGTTTGCCACAAGGCAGCACAAAGAAATCAGGGACCTTGGTTTCCTGAATGGCATCAGTTAGCTCGACATCACCCCGCAACACATCCACAAACCCGGATTTGTTATCGACTCCCGTCAATTTATGAACTTTCGGGCGACGGAAGTCACCCTCAACCAGCACAACTCGCTTACCGGACTGCGCCAGCGAGAGAGCCAGATTCAAAGCAAGTGTCGATTTCCCGTCACCAGCCGCCGGGCTGGTCACAGAAATCACCCGATGACTACCGCCGAAAACACTGAAGCAAATCGCCGTTCGCACGGCCCGATAGGCTTCCGCCGGACGAGACCTTGGAAGATGGACCGAGACTGCGGTCCGATCCATGACACTTCCCGCGGGAACAGATTTCAATCGCTGCTCTGTAATGAATGGCACATGCCCGACGATCGGTACGCCGAACTCTCGAATAATATCTTCCGGCTTTCGAAAGCTACGATCGGCCACCTCAATCAAGTACCCCAGTACCAGTCCCGCAAAGGCTCCCAGAAAGCCACCCAGACTCAAGAACTTACTGATCACGGGATAGACAAGATAACCATGCTTGGCCGGAGACAGAACTTCCGCGGTCACCCCGCCCATACCAGCATTCACCTGAATCTCACTGATCTGCATCGTGAACTCATTAAAGAGCTTCGATAATCGCTCCATTTCGTTCTTGCGGTTTGTGTCTTCAATCTCTTCCTGCATCAACTCCCGAGCCTTTGTATCTTCTCTTTCAGCAAAAACCTGCAGGTCTTTCTGCCGACGCTCAATCATCATAAGCTCTTCACGCAATGACTGCAGATACACAGTCACGAAGTCCTGAGGCTTCTCTGATTCAGATGCGGACTCGTCCGCCGCCCCCGAAACAGTGGCATCCATTCCCGCCAGTTCCTGCAAATGTTTTCTCGTCATCTCAATTTGCATCTTGATGGTTTTCAACTTGGGATGATCAGGCCCCAGTTCGGCAGCGAGGGCCGCTTCCTCCTGAATAAGTGGAAACAAGGCCTGCGCTATGCTTTTTGCAGTAATAGCTGTACCGTTGACAGCCCCCCCAACAGACTCCCCGGCAGCAGACGAACCAGTCGATGAAGAGCCGATGTTGATCAACAGCAGGATCGCTTCTTTAGAACCACCGCGGCTCAGTGCCTCCTCAAGCTGACTTAATTCCGACTTACGCTCTGTCATCTCCAGCTCAAGCGCGGAGACCTTCTCTTCAGCAGCACGAGCTCGATTTCTGTAGAGATTTCCACCATCGGTACTGAGTTTCGATTTTTCGCGGAATGTACGGTATTCCTCTTCAGCCACATTCAGCTTCTCAAGAAACTCACCGCGTGCGCGACCCAGAAGCTCCTTTAACTCTTCAGAAGCATCCTTGTAATTCGCACGCTGAGCGGAAACGTACTCTTCAGAAACAGCTTGTACAATTTGCTGAATGTCACCCGGCTCCGCTCCTGTAGCCGACAACTGAACCACATTCGCGGATAAATTTGACGTCGAGATCATTCCGGAGATTGCGTTCGCAGCATCCTCTTCCGATACGCCTCGCAGAAGAGACAACGAAAGCAAGTTGTGATTCTTCACGGCAGCCAGCAGCGTCTTGGGACTCTTTACAATGTAGAAGGAATCGCCCAAGTCCTTTTCCGCCATCATGGACTTCACACGCGGATCGGAGTTGCGATGAATCACCTGCACCCAGGAATCCGATCGGTACTGCGGGACCTGTCGCTGGAACATCATGTATCCAACACCTACCCCTAACAGACCCAGCACAACCACAAACGCCTTTCGGCGACGCAGAAACCCAATCAAGTCCAGACCTTCGGACTGATCTTCGAGCGCCGCTGGCTGAACGAGCTGATTTTCGTAGGGCATGCTGGGCACAGTCTCAAACTCCTGAGGGTTTTTGTTTCTTGCGACATTGGGCTCCTCAATGAGCCGCAACTCTTGCGTCTATACCTCCATTGTGCGACGTTTTCGGACACTTATCCAGAAGAGAGTCGATATTTCAGGAACTCCAGGAGCATCCACTGCCACCGGAAAAACCTGGGGGATTTAGGAAAGCCTGATGCAACAAATCATCAAAGAACAGAGGTGGTAATTCAACCTCACTACAACCGACACATCCAATACTGCACAAACGAACAAGACGGCTTCCTGTGGGTGCCTACACCCTTTGTTCTTTAGTTTCCGCTGGTTGGAGGCAATTTGATCAGCTTCTCAAGGGCGACAGGCACAGAAGAGTCATCCGGATAAAAGCTCTGGATTCGCAACCACTCGTCGTAAGCCTCTCCGTTACGACCAAACTTCTCCAACATAGAGGCCAACGCTTTTCTTACCGAAAGGTTGTAAGGATTTTCGTAAAGATACAGTTTAAGAACTTGCAGGCCTGCTTCTACAGAACCGATCTCTTCCAGATGCCTTGATCGAGAAATCGCTACAGAGTCAGTCATGCGGGGTGCAGACACTTTCCAGATCTGCTCGGCTCTGTCCAACAGCTTTTCCCGAAGCGCGGGCTCACTTCGCATCTCGATCGCACACTGGATACACGATTCATATTGCTCCGGCATCAGCCAACTTAGAGACTGTTCGATGGTAGCCGTCCTGACCAACTCGGAAATCATTCGGGACCGAAACTGCTCAGAGGCCATAAGCGACAGTTCCCAGACTATTCTTGCATCGTCAGCCCGACCATCACGAAGCATCAGCTGCCCAATCTCAAACAACCCGGGAGCGTCCTGCGGCTCACAGAATTGCGCATACTGGATGGCCGCTTCCTGGCACGGAAGATCGGAGAAGATGACTCCAAATTCCATCATCATCAAACCGACCGATGGTAGTCCAACGGATCGCTTCATCAGAGCTTTGCCGGTCTCACCCCAGGAATACTTTCTGAGACAGCTTGAAAACTCTGCACGAGCCTGATTGGCGACATCTTCCGAAACGGCAGGATTTTGCATATGAAAAGCAAAAAATCCCGGCCGCATAGACTGAAATCGCGTTTGCAGTGTTTGCTGGTCGAGAATCTGACCTTTGGTAGTCAACAGCAGTAACTCCCTGCGACACAATTGCTCCAGCAGCAAGAATCTTGTGCGAGCGACAAGGAAGTCATCGGGACGTTTCTCTAATGCCCTGTTCAGCTCCTGCAGCAGCCGATCTCCGGATTCTTCAAGGGCGTCGAACGCCGACTTGCCAAGCAGACGATCGGCCGCTGCAACAGCGGAGTACGACTCTGCCGCCGAGGTAGTATCCGGAACGAGAGCTACAGCGGAACCCAACAATGACAACCACAGCAGAAATCCCGCCCCCCCGCCAAATTTGAAATCCGGGCGTCGTGAATGCTTCGCATCGTGACTGAGTCTGCCTGAATCCTGCAGCCGATTCTCAAGCAATGCCAGCATTGCCACCATCGCAGCGGCCACTGATGGAAGCGAAACGCCATAGTCGAAGAAAGCCGCCCCTGATAAGGCCGTCAATGCAAGAACTACAGAACTCGCGAGCCAGCCATCAAACAGTGTCTCAGGCCCCAGCCTGCGAGTCCGTGACAGCAGTGTCCGAATCGCCAGCACCATCCCGAGGATTCCAAATCCCGCAAAACAAATAAATCCGATCAGGCCACTTTCCACCAATACTTCAACATACTGATTGTCGGCCCGCTGAAACCATCTACCCGCGTAATGCCTTTGGTAAGGCATGGAAGCACAACGGTAGCCGGAAACACCGGAGCCGATCAGAGGAAAATCGAGGCAGGATCGAAGTGAGTCGGACCAGTGCAGAAGACGTCCTGTCGAGTCAGAAACAGGATCTTTCAGGGTCTGCAATTCTGACAAAACAATTGTGTCCAGATCCATCAAACTCAGAAAGAGTACACTCACAACGACGATCACGATGAGGCTGCAAAAAACAGCAAGCCAACGTCCCTTCGTGACTCGACTCATCGAAAAAGCGATTAGCCCCAACACTGTCGCTGTGATTCCTGCACGAGACAACGTGGATGCAATCCCTGCGACCAAAAGTATCACCGCAGAGACTGTCAGGATCTGTGCAGCGGTCATATCAGCAACGCGTTCGACAGCCCCTGACCACGCATGCCAGATTCTGTCTCCCAAAGAAGTCCACTGGGAAGCGGCCTGCATTGAATATCGCCTCGCACTTTGAAATTGGCAGGCACATAAATACATCGCCGCCGCGAGACAAACGATCATCCAGCCCGCGGCATTATTGGGGTTCACAAAACACCCAAAGGGCACTGTTGGACTAACTTTCCAATGATTGCCAACTACGACGTTCACTACACCAAACTGCTGCGACATCGCGAGAGCCGTCATTGCCGTTCCGCTCAGGGTCAAGATCCCAAGTACCCGCCTGACATCCCTACCGGATTTCACGACGTCCACGAGCACAAAAACAAGCAGTGTCAGTGAAAGCGACTGAACAAGCGCTTGCCGCGTCTCGGCCGGAAGTACGGTGCGAGATGAAAAACCGTGACGGAAATCAGTCGAGGAGAAAGCGGGATCTTTCACAATTTCCTGATATGCAGCCGCATGCTTCATCTGCAGAGCAGGATTGGAATAGATCGGCATCAATTGCACTATCGCGATCAGGCAGCTCCCCAGCAAAGGAGCTGCGGTTAGCGGTAATCGCAGTTTGAGATCGCGAGAGATTAATCGAACAGCAACAGCAAGAATGGACGAAAGAATTGCTCCCAATTGCAGCACAAGTCTTGCCTGTGGAATCGCTCCGCCTAGAAACCAAGGGACGATCGCCAACGAAACCGAAGCGGTGAACCAACTCAGCCATCTCAATGAAGAAACAAGTCGAGCTGAACTTCGGGCGGGGATTTCTGGTCCAATGTCGAATCCCAGATCTTGCAACATTGTTTACTCAAAGCCGCTCTGAATTCTGCCAAGACACATCGGAGAAATCTTTGGGCGAACAAGGGCATCGGATAGTTAACGCTGATTCACACGCCAAAGATCAGGAACATAAAGTCATCCCCGACCAACGGTAAAAATGTTCGGGAGGCACTTTTCACGTGCAATCTACGGTTTTAAGCAGAAACCTCTTCTGGAACCGGTGGTAGTACGAAAGGTCCCCCGGAATCACGAAGACCTGTAGTCCCTGCGAGACGCTGTATCCTCAAATGCGCAACAATCTCTCGCAAATGCTGCTCAAACGGCCGCATCCCCTCCATCACTCCATTCACCCACTCACAAAATGAATCGCCGGGTGCTACACCAACAAGCCTGACATGGCCGGCACGGACCCCTTCTATGACAAGCGGAATGTCGGAACGCCAGGCATCATATGCCTCGTATCGCGTGCGTGCCCGCCAGGTCGCATGATAAGCCTCTCCCATGCTTGGCATGTTGACCATCAATTCGACACCCGCTAACTGATGTTTTTCGGCAAACTGCGTCAAAGTCTCCCAGAGTTGCTCCCACTTATGCTTTCCGTGCAAACGCACCTGTTCATCATGCATCACCGGATTGGGCTCAACACCCTTATGCAACAACGACCCTGCAAAACGACGCACTCTGTTCGTCAGCAGATTCAACTCCGCGTGACCAAAGGATCGCGTCACCACCAGCAGCGTAAGGGCGGTAACAACAGCAATAACAGCCAGGATTTCCTGGTTAAACGCGGCTGCAGCAATCGCACCCAGTCCGGTCAGGCTGCACAAAGATCCCACGATCAGCAGCAGTCGACCACCTGTATGCCCGTGACGTGCGAGACAGTGATGGAGATGCCCTCTGTCCGTTGTGTAGATACTGCGGCCTGTGAGACGACGCCGGAGAATTGCCATGGCTACGTCGAAAATAGGAATGGCCCAAATCGCCGTTGGCATAATCAGCGCGACGGCAGCGTACTGCTTGAAGGAACATTTCAGAGCCACGCTGCCCAGCACCAGCCCAATCAACATGCTTCCCGAATCACCCAGAAACATCTTCGCAGGGGGAAAATTGAAAAACAGAAACCCAGTCAATGCCCCGGCCAGAGCCAGAGAAATCAACAAGCCGTCCGGGCGTCCTCCAAGAATGTAAGTGACAGCAGCAACCGACAGACTCAGAATAATGCCAGTCGTACTCGCGAGCCCATCCACTCCATCGATCAGATTCAAAGCGTTGACGGCACCCAGAATCCAGAACACGGTGACGAAGGGAGCGACATCACCAAACTCAATTGGGTAACCGAAAACTTCGATGCGTTGAATCAGAATGCCAGAGGGAACCATAATCAAAGCGGCCAGGAACTGGCCTGCCAATTTTTGTCTGCCACGCAGTCCAAAGCGATCATCCAACATTCCGACCAAAACAATAAGCAGCGACGCCCCCGACAGCGAAAGCAGAAAGCGAATGTCTCCGTCGCTCGCGCTCAACAAATCGGGAAAGACATACGTGGTCACGGCGATGGATGCGATGATCGAAAGCAGGACCGTCGGACCGCCAGTCAGCGGAACCGCGTGAGAGTGCAGTTTTCGATGGCCATCCGGCCGATCTACAAGGCCGAGCCATCGGCAAAAGTAGCCGACCACCGGCGCCAAGATCAGCGCGGAAACGGCTGCGGAGATCAATACTACAACTGAAGAGTTCATTACGTGCACGTCAATCTGTGAGCTGTCTTCCGAAACTCAAACCATCCTGCAGACGACAATCCAAAAGTTCCCGAAGCGTTAACTTCGAACAACCCACCAGCAGCAAATTCCCTGCCATTCACTAAAACGCCGTTGCCAAAGTGGTCGATGGCAAGAGGCCAAATTCAGGTTCCACTACCGTTTGCAGCACGAGAGACCGCTGCAAATCCCACTGAAACATGGCAAAAACGCGGCAGAAATGACGCCCCTGCCCTGTTTGCTGAATCAAGAACCAGGGTCAAAGCAGGGTCTCTACCCTCGGCCAACTTTTGACTTTCCAGATCATGGTGTCGCCGGACAACCTGTTGCAAGCATGCAAACATTGAATCGCAAAAAACTCATTCAACGTTCACAAACGGCATCATTCGGAGCTCGAAGCCAATCTGCGCAGACCACCTAATGCGGCAAGTCAACGTCCGCGGGGCAGTTGTTGATTCAATCGCGCCTGAATCAAGATTTTGGGGCGCACATAGCCCCTGAAGCCGCAAAAACACAAACGTTTCATTGGCACAAAGTTCACGTAAGCCCACGAGGTCAACTCACGGGGGTACAACTGTCCGGCGATTGCTTAGCAGCGACCACAGAACAGCGACCACTGAGCCACCGATCTCGTGCGGAGACATGCCCAAAAATCAATCCACACTGCAGTGATTCAGATCATAAAGTCCGTCTGACGGCCCAGAATTTTGTCCACCAAATCCTGGGGGAAATCTACGGCGGGTGACCGTTCAGGATCAAGGTCCGTCGGGTTGATTCCGCAATACACACTCCATGGTCCAAGATGCCGCCACCGGCCAGCCCGTTTGGGCTCCCCCGGCAGAACAGGGGTTGTGCAGCGATTACATCCGATTGTGGAAAAACCCTGCTTGTGAAGCGGATTCAGAATCACTTTGTGCTCGTGAATGTAGCCTTCCAACTGCTCGTCGCTGAAATTCGCCAAAGGATTCACTCGCAGGCAGTTCAAACGCGAATCAATTGCCAGGATTGGACACACGCCGCGTCGGCCACCGTCAGCACGGCGGAGACTGCCAATCAGGGCATCGTAGCGGCCTTTCACGACATCCAGCGGCTCGGATTTCCGCATTTCACAACACTGCTTCTGGCCTTCCGGCGTCAGATACAGAATCCCGTGCTTCTCTGTCTGCTCTTCCATTGTGAGTGTCGGCGTCAGAGTCTCAATCTCCAACCCATAATGATGCATCAGGCGATCGCGAGTATCCAGCGTTTCCTGAAAAAGCACGCCCGTGTCGACAAATACGACCGGGAGCTTGGCGGGAATTGAATACAGCATGTGACAAATCACATTGCCCGATTCCTGCATCGAAGACATTGCCGCGACTCGTTCGCCAAATGTTTCCTTCGCCCAAAGAATCAGTTCCTGGGGAGAGCGGTCATCAAACGCGCGATTCAACGCCACGAGATCGGCCTGAGTGAGGCGAGCCATGATTCCAATCCGAGTTCCCCCCGGGCAACCCGGGAGTTACAAACGTCCACGATCGCTGCTGCCCCGAGAAATACAGGGCTTCAGAAGCACCGAACGCAATCCGGTGCGAATAGTAGCGGGTTTGGAAAACTGGAAAAGCGGTGTTCCGGCTTCAGCCGTGGAAACTGTGGATTACCGGGAAACTCAAGAATAGGGAGTCTTCGGCCAGAGAAAAAAAGAGCGAAGGCCGTCGACCTTCGCTCTTTGTGATTTTTCAAGCGAACAAGCAGATTACCCCAAACGGGTTGCCGGATTTGCCTTGTCGTGTTTTGGCCCCGAATTATCGGGCAGCCGCATCCCACCACCAACGACCAGACTGGCCCACGGGATTGGATTCGATGGCCTTCTTAACAACCTCTGCCGAAACCTCGAAATTTTCGGGGTTCTTAACCACACTTCGCAGGTCGGCACGCACACCGCCCGCAACCTGAACCACGATCTCGCGACCGTTGTAAACTCGGCTGCTGGCCGCTGTCATCAATTCGGCCGGCACTTCCACTGGAGCCGGTGAATAACTGCCAGATGCACTGAGAACCTCCGGCTGCCAGCCCACCTGGCGATTCAGGCCCATCGTATGAACCAGAGCTGTTGCCAAGCCCAGATCAAAGACATTCTGCAAGTCAGCGAACACCACATCCTGACTGGACAATTCCGGCAAATGCTCCGTGAACAAGCGAGCAAACTCCGTATTCGCGTTGTCAGCTTTTCCAGTAGCCTGACGAGACCCGTCTGCCGCGACCAACTGATTTTCAGACTGACACTGGACTGCTTTGCCAGAGAATTCAAACGATTGGCGGTCTGGCGAAACCTGGATGGAATCGTATCCCACGGTCATCCACCATCGCAGGGCATCCATGGCCGACCCCTTGCGTTCCGCTCGGCTGACCAGATCAAAATAACTCTTCATGCCAGCCGCGCCTTCGCGTTCGCCAATTCCGATCAGCTTCATCTGATAGTCGGCTTCAACGATGACACTAGCTACGCGAGAATCCTGAGGAATGCCCTGCACGATAACGTTCTGGAGCCCCAGCATTTCCTCGAGCTTATCCGTCTCCGCGCCAACATTTCCCGCAGTCAGTTCCATCTTCGCCGCGTAGTCACGAACGGCTTTCACCTGTTCCGGCTTTGGATCAATTGAACATCTGAAGAAGCCTGAACCACCTTGCTCGAACGTGCGGCTCAGAGTGACAAGGTCGTCAAAGCGAAGTGTCGGATGTCCATTCGACACACTGACGGTCCGCTGATCATCAGCATTTTTCCACGCACCTGCGGGACCACCAATAACAACGTCCTGTGAGTCTGGAAATACAAACAGGAACTGGACTTCTGTCAAACCAGCCAGGCAGGCGACATCGTCTGGAATGGGCTGCCCAGCGGCCATCAAACTCTTTACGTGCTGCTCAAGTCGAGGCAGGGAAACAAGACGCAACTCGGATGACTCCTGCACATCGTCGTTAGGATTCGCAGTTCGAGCCATCTCTGCTGCAGCCAGCAATCGAGAGTTGTCGTATCTCATCATCAAGGCCGTAGCCATCATCGGTGTGCCAAAAAACACACCCTGATCAAACTGAGTAATTGTTCCGAAGTCTCCCCCATCCTGTTCCCAGGTGGCCGGTGGGCTGGTCTGCTCAACAATCAGGTTGATCAAAGTCTGGAAGTCAGTTTGAGCGCCACCGCCAGCTTCCAGCTTTTCTCGACTGATGCGAGCGCGGTCGGCTGTTTTTCGGTCCCCGGCTTTCAAGGCGGCTGCTTCAAGATTCTCGGCTGCTTTCCGGAAATCGCCCTCCTCCGCGGCCAGTCGTGCTTCCAGCCTCAATCGGGAAGACTCCATTCCGGCAGTGACTGGTTTATCCCTTTCACCCGCTGCGGACACACCGCTCGATGCAAGGACCGCACAACCGAAGGCGAACGTCACGCCTCCTCGCAGGAACCGTCGGAGTCGAGGACTTAAACCGGAGACGGAATCAAACAGTGGCATCTGGATGACCTCATAAAGAACCGAACGAAGTACGGACAGAAATCCAGGAGATTCCCGGATGACAGCAAAAACTGCGCACACGCCCGCACACGGCATAAAAACCTTTGTCTAGGATCGTCGTGCGGACACTCAGCGTCAAGAAGATTCCTCTAATTCCTCGACGTACCAGTTCTCCCGTATCCATTGGCCGTTCCAATCGAACCGGCTGTGCCAAATGGACGCAGTATTTCCCGGCTTTCATTCTCCATCATGACGTTACAGGGCTGTTGACTGAACCGCTTAACGGCAATCCGCAGGCGTCTTCACCCGATTTCGCCTCCGCCTCCGGCTCGCCATTCAAAGAAAACACGGCACACTTGATCCAATCCGCTGCGAGTTTAGGTGCTGGCCAATTCGACACTCGGAAATCGGCCAGCAGGCTCCTGTCTATGCAGTGCAGACCATCCGTCGCCAGTCCATAACCAGGTTGCAGGATTTTGAGGATCCCAAACGGCGCTCCTTGCACCCAATGCGGCGACAGGAGACCATTCCCGGTTCTCCTCCAAAACAAAGCCGCAGTCCTGCCCCGTCAAAAGTTTTCCCGTTGCCAACTGCTGGTGAATCCCGATTCCTGTCACCAAGGATCAAGCGATGCCCGAACTCCCAGAAGTCGAAACGATGGTTCGAGGCGTCCGCAACGATTGTAGCGGTCGAACCATTTCTTCCGTGGAGTTCGTCCGGTGCCAGCGAAAGCCGATTTCCGTATCACCTGAGCGCAAAACCGTCGTGCAGCGACTCAAGGGCCGTCGCATCGAAAACGTCAGCAGACTGGCCAAAAGAGTTCTGCTGGAACTCGATTCGCAAGAAACTGTCGTCGTCGAACCTCGCATGACCGGTCTGCTTTTGGTTTCAGAGCCTCCGACTGCCGAACACCGCCGCGTCGTGTGGCATTTTGAGCCCTCGCCAGACCTTGCCAGCCAGATGGAATTTTGGGACCGTCGAGGATTGGGGACTCTGTCACTGCTTTCGCCCGATCAGCTTGCGGACCTGCGACTTAAAATCGGTCCCGACGCGTTAGCAATCACCGAACAGCAATGGCAAAGTCGACTTTCAAAAACAGCGCGCGAAATCAAAGTCGCTTTACTGGATCAATCTCTGGTCGCTGGAATTGGTAACCTTTACGCCAGCGAGATCCTGCATCGCTCAGGAATTAGTCCGCTTCGCAGCGCTGCAACTTTGAGCGTAAAGCTGATTGCGAAGCTCAACGAAGCGACGCATCATATTTTGAATGAGGCTATTCAATATGAAGGCTCAACACTGAACGACGGTACGTATCGGAATGCCTTAAACAAGGATGGCAGCTACCAGAATCAACATCGCGTCTACCAAAAGGCGGGAACCCGATGTTTCACCTGCGGCAAAGCGGAGATCCAGCGGATTGTTCAGGCACAACGGGCCACTTTTTTCTGTTCCCGGTGCCAAAAGTAGACGATGCGAACTGATTGATCCCGTTTAAAGCGGAGTGATCAGTATGTCGTCGTTACCAAACGTCTTCAACGCTGCCCGTATTTGCATGCACAAGCCGACCCGGCCCCGCCCAGTCAGGAGCATTCTGCAGAATTCTAAGCCAGACGTTCGAACCTCGAGCCACTCCCTCAAAGGACAGATGATTTCCTAACTCATCATCCTGAGCAATCTTTTCGGCCTGCCAGTAAATGGCGGGAGGTGAATCAAATGCTGCAAAGACAGCAAGAATATCAATCTGAAGTCCTGATGGTACTTGTCGACCATCGGCTGGACCGCCGCAAACTTCTGTTCGTGAAACGAACAACGACACCTCCCACGAATCCAGATCGATGTCGTGGAAGAAATGGCAGCCAATCGGCGCAGTGACGTGGCGATCGACAACACCGCGAACCGCGTCATTGACAAACCATCGCAGCCAGGAAGGTGGATTGGTCGAGTTAGGAATGGCAGGTATCATCAGGCGCGAGGAGGGGATCTCAAGCTGATCAAGGATCAGAACAGTAGCGATATCATTGGCTATGAAGAATCAGCGAATTCGTGATTCGTCAGTGCCGCAGGAGGTGCAAACCCTGCGCCGTTGCTCGACGATGATGTAATTCCTCAACACCTTCATAGATTAATTTTTATTCATCCATCATGTTGCGCCAAACGCTCTTTACAAAGTGTTTATCCGCGTTGACAACAAAACCTTACGTTGGCGATCACACCTGAAGGACAACCACCATGTGTTTCCAAGGCTTACAGCTGACCATCCTCCGGGTAAGGGCCAGCGCAGGCGAAGCAGTCCTCAGCTGTCTCTTTTTGCTGATGCTAACCGCCAGTCTGTCGGCAGAAGCACAAGCCCAAATGGCCCCGCTCAAGGCTCGATCTTTTCGGGATCGGGTCGTCGATCGAATCAGCCTGAATGACAAGACGCAGGTCTGGGGCATGTTGCTGAACAAGAGGCCAACAAGAGTTTTGGTGAACACATCCTGGATAAAGACAAACTGGCCCGATTTTTACGAAAAAGATGTGGCTCCGCAGATCCACGCAAACCAGACCGTAACGAATGCCTCCCTGGCAGAGATCCTCCAAAAGGAAATCGATCTTGCCGCAACTACAGAACCTGAGACTCCTCAAAGAACCGGTCTACTCAAAGAAATCCTCGACCGTCTAATGCCCGACGAAACCGCTGAGCCAGTATTCTTCATTCTTGAGCTTCCGAAATCCCGCGTGACCAATGTGGAATCTCAAACAGAAGCTCGCCGGGAATTATGTCGCCTCGCCCTCCTGAACAATATTCAGGATATTGAAGAGACGCATTGGAAGTCGATCGCCGAACAACTTCAGGCGATCCCGGAAGCGGAAAGAAAACTAACGCCTCCTCAAGCGACTAACGACGATCAGAAGAATCTTGAACTGATCCTTGCCGCTGTTGACGTGAGAATGAACGCGGCCTCCCGATTGATTCAGACAGGCTCGACCGTTATTGACGAATCAGCCGAGCCGGATCTAAGCCTGCTTCTTAATTCCATGCTGGGAGGAAATGTACAGAGTCTGCTCGGTGAACTTCTGAACGAGGGACAGCTACGACAGCCTGACGCCCCACCAAATGACACGCTTCCCGACGCCGCGCGCAGGGCTGCAGATATGAAGAAACACTCAACGGTCGTACTTTCCGGTTTTGATTTTGACCTAGCGACGGGCTCAGCCACGGTAACTCGTCGTTTGTTTCGGAAGGGCGAAAACGGTCAATGGAGGCTTCTACTCTCCAGTCGCGAAACGTCCACCACAGCCGACGTCAAGCCGGGTCAGGTTGAAGCCATTGAGAATGATCCGCAGGTCAAAGAAATAGCGGGCCTTGTGGAGGGACTCGGACTGGGAGGAGGTCAATTTTCCAATGCCCTGCAAATGGGAGCCGTTGTCCAGAATGCACTCGGCGAAGCCAATCAGAACTTTGAAGAAACGATTCAGGACATCATCACAGTCCGAAATCTTACCAGGGCTCAGGCGCCTCCTGTCATTGTGGTTCAGGATTCCAGAACTCCCTGAGTTCCGGGCGCTTGATCAATTCTGCATGTTGCTTCAGTCCGCGTCGCCGATGATTTCTACCCAAGGACTGCGACAAAGAATTGATCCACATCCTGTTCAAGGCGACCCACTGAATCACTGTGAAATCGAATCTGACGGTACGCTTCATTCCGCGGCTGTCGGCGTGTTCTGCGATCTTCTTTGCCATGCGAAATCAGAAGCCGCGCAAATACGTTCGCATCAACCGACGATGATTCCGCAACAATTACGATTTGAACTTCGCGAATAACATCGCCTTTCGCCTTCAGCCGTTCGACCATGGAGACCATCTCCGAATCTGACAGTGTGCCGGACGATACTTCAATCCTGAGCGGTCGTACGATCGCCGCTTCTCTGAGTTCTTCAATCGACTGCCTCAGGATCGGATGTCTCATCTGAGCTGCGATCTGCACTGCGGGGTCAAGAACAAATCGCCGATACCACATGGCTGGATGAGGCACGACAAGCGTTGGACTTTCAATGACCTCATCCCCGAACAGGCACAGATCCAGATCCAATGTCCGCGGCCCCCAATGAACTGTGCGTTCGCGACCAAAGGAATTTTCGACCTCGTGGAGCGTGTTCAAAAGCGTTACCGATTCCAGAGAACATTCCAGCACGGCCGCTGCATTCACGTACTCCTGACCGGCCGCAGATCCCACAGGACGCGTGACAAACGGCCGGCTCAATTGCTTGACGACAATCTCCGGCCGGTCCAGACGCCGCATGGGAAGCATTAATGTTCCCCCCGAGAGCGATCAGGCATTGTGTCATGCGGAGTTCCTAATCGGGTTCCAGATTTCTCAAAAACGTATGCTCTGCAACCGCGCGATCCGTTCGAGTTGCAATCAACCATGAGTCAGCGAACATACCGGAAGTCAGTGAACGTAATGGCTCTGCAGCGGACCATATCGTTTGCTTTTGTCACTGAGTACTCTGCCCACGTTTTGAGATCACGATGCCCGGCTATTCCCAACGTCTGAACGACCGAATCCTGTCCTGCCGTACGCCAGCTCTGGTCGGAATTGACCCACGATGGGACTGGCTGCCAGCCGACGTTCGTTCGGCTGCAGAGGCCAAATCCGCGAATATTCTCGAACGAACGGCTTTGGGATTCGAAGCTTTCTCAAAACAACTGATCGACATCGTCAGTCCTCTGGTTCCAGCCGTTAAGCCTCAAGTAGCTTTCTTTGAACAATTGGGGGTGGCCGGATTTCAGGCTCTGCATTCTGTCATTCGTTATGCACGAAAGTCCGGTCTGATCGTAATTGCGGATGCGAAACGCGGAGACATCGGAACAACAGCGGAAGCCTACGCTGACGCATGGCTGGCTGGCGAAGATCCAGACGCCGCTCCATGGTCTGCCGATGCGTTGACGATCAACCCCTATCTCGGCACCGACTCACTGGAGCCGTTCGTCAAGCTGGCGGCAAAACGAGGTGCCGGCCTGTACGTCCTGGTACGAACCAGTAATCCCGGAGCCGCCGAGTTTCAGGATCGCGTTTCTGATTCACAGCCTTTGTACTGCACCGTCGCAGCCACCGTGCAAAAGCTCAGCGAGTCAACTCGATCTCAGGACCAGACATTCGGGTGCGTGGGTGCTGTCGTCGGAGCAACCTGGCCGACACAACTGCAGGAACTGCGTCAGCAAATGCCAGCCGTGCCGCTTCTGATCCCCGGCTACGGAGCGCAGGGAGGAACCTCTGCCGACACCGCCGGAGCATTTAACGCTGATGGACTTGGCGCCGTGGTGAACAGCTCACGCGGGATCAACTTCGCGTGGCAGCGTAAGCCGTACGCTGAGCAATTCGGCGAAGCACGATGGCAGGACGCGATCGAAGCGGCCACGCGAGATATGATCCGGGATCTCGCAGAAAACACTCCGGCCGGGACGCTGTAAAAACTTCACCTGCTGCGGCGACATTTTTGTAGGATGGGCATTCCTGCCCGTCAATTCTCTGTCGGACAAGAATGTCCAACCTACATGTTGCCAACAATGAACCATCACCCGCGCGTCGTTCGTTCATCGTCCGGAAACTCCGGCCGCAGAACACGAATTTCGTCGGATGAAGATGTTGATGGTCGCAATGACAATCGCAGCCCATCAACCTCAATCTCCTGAATGCGATACATCCCCTGCCCTTCCCGTGATCGTGATGAACCCGTCAGAGAACCTCCAAACAGAGGAAATCGACCAGAACCTCGCTGGTCGTTCACCGCGACTTCATCCCGGGTCTCACGAGTCAACACGATCTGAATCGGAGGCGTTGCAGGATAACGCAGCGTCATCTTCAGTGTTGTGCCAAGCTCACCCGATGACTTTGAATCGAGCGAAGGCGTAAAGCTGACTTCCAGCCCCTCCTCAATCGCACGATGTCCGGCATACTGAAACGTATGCGAACCATCGGAGATCAGAGCTTCCGCATCATTCAGCTTCCATCCTCGAGCCGCCGCGACAGAGATCGCATTCATCCGTCCGGATGACCGTGGAACAGCCGTTAACGTCGAAGCCAGATAGGTCTCTGCCCCGCGCGGCAAATCCTCGGGCCCCAGCAGTCGCGCACAAAGCAATAGCCCCGGAATTGGAATACGGCGAACAACTCTTTCGTCTTCCAGCAGATTCTTCAGCTTGCTTTTGTCGGCAGAATGGAAGTACAGCGAAACCAACGCCACTGTGCTTTGATCCGTTTCCAGTTCATCATCCATGTTGCAAAGGATCAGATCTTCTGCGTCGCGATACTCGCCGTGTCGCCCCAGAACCCACGCACAGACTAGGTTGGCCTCCCAGTTGCGTGTCGAATAATCGAAGGCTCTGGCAGCAGTCCGGGGAGCCTCGGGATCTCGTTCACTCTCCTGAATCAGCGCCATATTGGCCATGCTGCTGGCGAGCATATCGTCCTGACGAAAATGGCCATGACCAATCTCGGTCAGACGTTCAAAGGTTCGCACCGCATCCTGATTACGGCCAAGTTGCTGCTGCGTTCTGGCAACGTAGTACCAGTATGGAGGATAGCATTCCATAAATCGCTCAGACCGCGCCAGCATGCGAAGCCGACGCTCCGGATCCTGCTCCTCCAGCGTCTCCGTCAGTTGATCCAGATCCTGATCGCGCAGCAACCATTTGTCGGGAATCTCATTCTTTCGGCTCAGCTTCCAGAAACTATCCAGGAACGTCGACGATCGCGTCATCAATGTCGTGAACTGAGTTTTCTCGACCTGCCAAAGATCAGAGTCACGTTTGATCTGAGTTGAGCGATAATCCCACCAGCTGTTTGCGCCGGACTGGATAACGGAACCAACCTGCCCCGTCGCCGCCTGCGCTCCGATCACGAAGAAGTCCGTCCCCAATTTACGCTGGACGCCTCGGTGGAATTGTTCGCCAATAACAACTCGCTCACGGTCACTGATTTCCACCTGACCGATTTCGTCCAGAATGGATCGGTAAAGACTGATCACTTCCGGATCATCAATCTGGTTGAGGTCCAGATTGTTCAGAATGCGCTGCTGCTCTTCCAGCAGAACCTGCTTTGAAGGCGCGCGGCGAATTCGATGCAGCGCGGCACGACAGTAGTTGAGTGTCACCGCTGTGTTTCGTCGACTGGTTTCCGTCGCCGGAGTCACAGGTCGTGCAGGTTCCTGCGACATGACATCAGCAGGCACCAGCGCGAGAAGCGACAAACAGCAAAACATCGCTTTACAACAGATTATTCGTCTCATGGTTTCAGTCACTGATCAGGAGACATCCGTTGAGATCGAGCTGGCGACGGTCTTCGTCGGTGGGTCAAAACATCTGACCCGCTGGTCGCTCATGATCTTCTTAAGACATCCCAAACCAACTGACATCAGCTCTTCCATGAACCGCGCAGCAGAAGTCATCACATGATTTCGTCCCGCACTCAGAAGACAACACCCAATCCCAGCCAAGCTCAACTTAGAGATACGACGACACCGTTTGTGCACACAAGGAAACCACGGCAATCTGCGCAAACAGCCGAGGCTATCAAGGTTTCGGCAGTTTTTGCCGATTGTTCATGCTTACTGCCAATCCGACTGCGACGATCCTCTGTGCTCACACCAACCGCGTCTGGCGATACAGGACTCAGGCCACCGTTTGGAAGGCCCAAGCAAGCTCTGCCGCCCTGAGACTTCTTGAGCATTCCTCTGGCGGCAATTCCCCAAAACAACTACACGGAGCCTTTCAATTCGCTTCCAGAATCCCGACAACCGGAGGTCACCAATGCGTGACACATTCCTTTCCTTTTCACTTCCGCTTATTGGCGCAGAAGAAATTGACGAAGTTGTCGAAGCATTGAAGTCGGGTTGGCTCACGTCCGGGCCCAGAACTCGGCAATTCGAGCAGGACTTTTGCCAGGCATTCGGATCCCCTGCCGCGCTGTCATTGAACTCCTGCACCGCCGGACTGCATATCGCTCTCAAGGTCCTCAATATCGGCCCGGGCGACGAAGTGATCACAACGCCCATGACATTTGCGGCTTCTGTAAACGTGATTGAACACGTCGGAGCCACGCCAGTGCTCGTGGACGTAGAACCCGATACATTGAATCTTCAGCCGGACGCCGTTGAGCAGGCCATCACTCCGAAGACCAAAGCTGTTATCGCAGTTCACTATGCGGGTCACCCTGTTGAACTGCACGCCCTGAGATCCATCTGCGATCAGTACGGCCTGCACCTGATTGAAGATGCGGCACACGCCATTGGTGCGGCGTTCGATGGCCAACCCATCGGCGCTGGCTCGAACCTTACCGCGTTCAGCTTCTATGCGACAAAGAATCTGACAACGGGTGAAGGAGGAATGCTGACAGGATCTGCTGAGCTTCTCGAGAGGGCTCGCATCTTCAGCCTGCATGGAATGAATCGCGAAGCCTGGAGCCGGTACTCGGCCGGTGGCAAATGGGCCTACGACATCGTGGAGCCAGGATTCAAATACAACATGACGGATCTGCAGGCGGCATTGGGACTGCAACAGCTTCGGCGTTTCGATCGGATGCAGGCCCGTCGTCGGGACATTGTGCAGGCTTACAACTCGGCGTTCCGGAACCATGCCCCATTTTTGACGCCGACGACTCGCGACCATGTCACGAACGCATGGCACCTGTATGTGCTGCGACTGAGATCTTCCGAACTGACCATTAACCGCAATCAGTTTATCGAAGAGATGACCGCGCGAAGAATCGGCACCTCGGTTCATTTCATCCCGATCCACATGCACTCATACTATCGCGACAAGTACAACTACCATCCAGACGATTTTCCGGTGGCGCACGGGGCATTTCAGAATATGCTCAGCCTGCCGCTGTCTCCTTCGATGTCGGATCAGGACGTCGCCGATGTGATCGACGCCGTCCTGGATATCCGCAGCAAATTCGCCCGCCGCAGGGCTGCCGCATAGCGATAAACAGAGGGCTCACGCCTCAACAAGAACCTACCACTTCCAGCCGGAATTGCCCTTCAGATTCTGAATACAGTCAGCGGGCCATTCGCCCTGATGCAGCTTCAGAATGATCTCTGCACCCAGAGCCCAGGTAGCATCGTGTGATTCGTTGTCGAGCCCGGCCACATGACCGGCCAGCAACACATTCGACATTCCGATCAACGGACTGCTGAGTGGCAATGGTTCTGTTTCAAACACATCCAGACCAGCAGCACGAACTCTTCCAGTCTGCAAGGCTTTGATGAGGGCCGGCTCATCAATGAGCGGACCGCGAGCCGTATTGATGATGACGACGGATGGCTTCATTAAAGCAATCGACTTCTCGTTGATCATGTGTTTTGTCTCCGGAGTCGCCGGAGAATGCAGCGAAATGAAATCCGACTGCCGGAACAGATCTTCCAGCGACATCATGGTAATCCCATGCTTCTTCACGAAGTCAGCCGGCGCGTAGGGATCGTAGCTGACGACTTTCATTCCCAGCCCAATTGCGCGAGTTGCAGTAGCCTGACCGATGCGGCCCAGACCCACGAGACCGAGAGTGCACTCGGAAATTCGCGGATAAGGAATTCGCTTCCATTCACCGCGTCGCACTTCCTGATCGAGTGCCGGAAAACCGCGTCCCAGTGCCATCAGCATGGCGATTGCATGCTCAGCTACGGAATGATGGTTACACCCGGGCGTCGTGGCGACGACAATCCCGGCCTCATCGCAGGCCTTGAGATTAATCGCATCGAAACCAACACCAGCTCGAGCCAGGACTCGAACATGAGGAATTGCAGCGATAACATTGGGAGGATAAGGCTCAGAACCAGCGATAACGGCGTCATATCCCTTGAGCGTGTCGATCAGAACATCGTTGTTCCAGAGATCACGCGACCGGTCCGGAACGTGACACTCGTGGCCGGCATCTGCCAACATCTGAAAGTGGGGGCCGCTCTCTCCATTCAACGCCGTACACAAAACGCGTACCATGTGGGTTCCCTGGTCAGTAAAAATTAACTCAATTGATGGTGGCCGCAGGCGACTGCTTCCAGCCAATGCGGAACAAATCGGATATCTCAATGCGGAACGTATCAGTCAGTTTAAATGCCGACAATCAGATTGCAGTTCAGGTCGGTTCTGAATCCCGCGCGGGGGAAAGCTATTATCTTGGCCTGCAGCCGAACAGCGAGAACCACGAATTTCGTCCGGCCACCGGGACGATGCAGCTTGTGACCGAGTGGATTCGCATGCTGACGGCCCTCAAAGACGGGCATACGCTGTTCCTGCCCTTTGATTTTTCCGACGAATACACGCGATGGCTGCACGTGCATCGCGAAGGACGCAACCTGACCATTGTCTTCGGCTGGGCCACTGTCGAAGGCTGGGCGATTTCCCCCCAGGATCTTTCTCAGTATGCCGATGCACTTCCGGGCTTTATGCCGGACGAACCTCTGATCACTCAGACGCTTTATATGCCTCGCGTCCTCAGCGACCTGCGCCACAGCCGGGAACTGCTCGCGTCGCAGGCGACAAGAGAACAGTTTCACGCAAAGCCTGATGACCGGCTACTCACGTAAGCCACACTGCATTGACGGTCACAAAGAAGACAAATTCTTCATGGACCATCTGTCCTTTATAGACCATCTCATAGGCTGGTACTTTCAGCAGGCCCGGCGTTCCTCTTCGAGTCCCGACGGCTAAAGCAGTGCGGCTGTCGCAGTGAAGATGCACACGACGGCGACTCATTTTTTTGAAGACCGCCTTCACGAATCGCCGCGACTGCGCTGAGAGGCGTCACGCGAAGTAGAATGGCTGGCGGATCAGCCAGCTCGTAGGCTAAATCCACATCAACCGAATGACCCCGGTTCGCTCGAATTCGCGGACTGGTTTCATTAATCGTGAATCGCTGTTTGTCGTTCGTCTGGACAACATGTTCAAGCACGAAGCTGGCCTGTCAGCAAGTGCCGCGAATGATCGCAAGCCCCAACGAACTCGTCGAATTGTTCGTCGACAAGATATGCGTCCGCAACTAAAGAACTGCGTGCGAGGGACAAGTGTCCCATGCAATGGATCACGGACAACAGTTGATGAAGCCGCGCGAAGCCCGATAAGACACCGGACACATGAGCCGACACGAATCAAGGTGATGGTCGAAGCAGGTCAAACAGGTCGGTCGTGCGACAATAGGATGCTCCACCAAGCCGACCAATCAGATCCAGCAACTCAGGATCGGCATAGCCCGTAGAATCAAGCACACTCTCATCCAGATGGAGATGCACAATCCGCCCAACGACAATGTTGGCGCCACCCGGTCCACCATCCAGTGCCAGATGATGCATGAACTGACACTCCATTCGAACTGGTGACAGGCTCACTCCGGGCGGCTTAACAACCTTCGATTCGGAGATCTGAAGCCCCGCCAGCTCGAACTCCGACTCCCCAGCAGGAAGCTCCGTCGAACTCAGATTCATCGCCTCGGCCAGCCGAAAGGGAACGACATTGACCACAAACTCGCGGGTATCGAGGATATTGAGCAGAGTATCTTTTGCACTGCCATCGAGTCGATTGGCCGGACAAAACAATACACTGGGTGGCCGGGATCCAACACCGGTAAAGAAACTGAACGGCGCCAAGTTCGTTGTTCCGGACAGCGAGATCGTTGAAACCCACGCAATTGGTCTTGGTGCAATCACTCGGATCAAATGCTGGTAGATCGAAGACGCGCGAGTAGTTGCCGTATCAATCTCCATAGCAGGTTACTCTCGCTCAAAGTACGTTCGCACACAGGACAACGCAGTTCAGTTCCATCAGGCGACTTTCTCCAAAGGGATCAACCGCGGTATCGCGATCCGGAGGCCCACAACGTCGCCACATTGCTTCTGGAGTGTCCCAAAATCGAGCCGCAAAAATCTAATCAACTCTTCGGAAACACCCATCTGCAGGTACTCCTTCGAGTACACCGCCATCTGACGGTCGTAACTCTTCTGACTACCCGTATGCATATAACACGATCCACTGAACCGCCGAATGTCCCCATTGAAGTCCGGACTGATGTGGTAAAGCTCATGAAAAATCGTGATCAACTTTTCGTCAAACGACAGGTTCAGAAAACGAGGCAAGAGAAAAGTCAGAATGTACAGCGCTTCATTACCCATATGGTGAACCCGCTGAACGGTCCAAAGTCGCCCCTTGCGGCGTTCGACAGGTGAACCTCCCTCAAAACGCAGCGGTGTTAAGCGGGCCTGAACACCCCATTCAACAGGCGAACGAGTCTGTGCGAACGTCACAGGAACATGTGACATCCTCACGTGACAGAACTCTGGATGCCGTTGGCAAATATCCTCGCACAGCAGAGTCATTGCCCGACAAAAATCAAAGTACCGCGCCACTAGTCCGATCCTTCGGATATCCAAGCATGCAATCATTGCACCTGAAACAGTCGACCCAAGCTCTTCAACTTCCAACGTACTCCAGAGAATACATCAATAACCGAATCATGATCCCACCGATCAACGGTTCACGGAACGGGTATCTGATGAGATTACGTGCGAAGCTCGGGACAGGCAATATCAACCCGCAACCAATAAAAAACCCTCGCTCAAAGGCGAGGGTTCATATCTGACTGTGTGCTTACGTACCGACTAGTTCGCAGCGGCTTCCACAACAGGAGCTCTGCGTTTCCGGGATTTAACACGGTCGTTGGTGCCAACAAACTCGATGAGTGCCTGCTCACCGGCATCACCGAGACGAACACGCGCTAACCGAACCACGCGGGTGTAACCACCGGTCCGATCCTGAAACCGCGCTGCCAGATCATCGAACAGAATCTCAACGGCAGAATCATCGCGAAGATCGGCGAACGCCCGGCGACGCATCGTCAACGCAGGAGCCGTCGCGATAACCCAATTCTTGCCTTTATCGGAGTCACGCCAAGCCTTCCAGGCATCCGACCCACGCTCAGCGTCAGTCTGAAATTGCGCGGCTTCCTGAGAAATCTTCCGCGCCTTTCGAGCCAACGTCACAAGCTTCTCGATCATTGGACGCAGCTCCTTGGCTTTAGGAACTGTAGTAACAATGCGTCCCGCTACCTTGGGCTGCCCAGGCTCGCCTTCAAGGATACGACACGTCTTAATCAGACTGACAGCCATATTACGAAACATCGCCTTGCGATGAGACGCATTACGACCAAGCTTTCGACCCGCTACAAGGTGTCTCATATCAGACACTCACCCAAAAATAGCACTATGAACTAAACGCTGTCCGAGGCGCCCCGAACCAACCCACTCTATCTCAAACTACTTCAACTGCTGATTCGGCAATCGCATACCCAACCGCAGGTCGATACCACCCAGACGTTCCCGCACTTCTTCAAGTGTCGTCTCGCCGAAGTTTCGGACCTGAAGCAGTTCATCCTCTGTCCTGACGACAAGGTCACGGACAGTGTTGATACCAACAGACTCCAAGCAATTCGTAGCACGTACCGACAAATTCAATTCGGCCAAACTCTTATTCAGCTTCTCTTCCAGCTCCATATCCACCGGAGAGTAACCCGTTGCTTCCATCATCCCTCGCAACCCGCCTTCAGGACCAGCCTCAGGACCAGGTTCACGAAACGTGATGAAGCAGTTCAAATGCTTACGCAAAATCTTAGCGGCTTCAACTAAAGCCATATCGGGAGTGATGGTACCGTTGGTCCAAATCTCCAGATTCAACTTATCATAGTTGGTACGCTGACCAACTCGCGTCTCTTCAATCAGATGGCGGACACGCGACACCGGCGAAAACGCGGCGTCCAACGGAATGATACCGACCTCTGGCTCATGTTGATACTGCTCGTAAGCTGGAACGTAGCCACGCCCATTCTCGACGGTCATCTCAACATGGAAAGGAACATCATCGGTCATTGTCGCGATCACAAGATCCTTGTTGATCACTTCAACCTGATCGTCACAAATAACATCCGCGCCCGTCACGACACCACGAGTGTGCTTTTCAATACGAAGCGTCTTGCTAGATGCACTGTGATTCTTCACAACCAGTGACTTCAGATTCAAACAGATGTCGGTAACATCCTCAACCACACCCGGGATGGTTGTGAACTCGTGTTGAATGCCCTGAATCTTGGCCCGCGTCACCGCTGAGCCCTCAAGGCTCGATAGCAAAATCCGCCGCAAGCTCGTACCAACGGTCGAACCGAAACCACGCTCGAACGGCTCCGCGACAAATTTGCCGTAATACCCGGTGCGTGTCTCGCGATCAACTGCAACCCGACTCGGCAACTCAAGACCACGCCAACGAATTCTCATAACCGCCCCCAAAACTCTTAACACCAAAACTAAACAATGCCAATCAAACGCGCCGGCGCTTTGGCGGCCTGCAACCGTTGTGAGGCAGAGGAGTTATGTCTTCGATTGATCTGATCGCCATCCCGGAAGCCTGAAGTCCAGTAATAGCGCTCTCGCGGCCAGCCCCGGGCCCCTTGACTCGAACCTCAACCTCGCGAACGCCTACCTTGGATGCCTTCTCGGCAACGATCTCGGCCGCTCGCTGAGCTGCAAAGGGAGTACTCTTTCGCGAGCCTTTGAACCCAACGGTTCCGGCAGTCGCCCAGCAAAGCACATCGCCCGCAGCGTCTGTCATCGTAACAATCGTGTTGTTGAACGTCGCCTTGATATAGACGACACCCTTATTCACATTACGACGGACTTTTTTCTTCTTAACTTTCGCCACGCTTTTGTCTCACTAACAAACGAACCATTGACCGCAAAAAGCTTAGTGCTTCATATCCTTAACGCCCTTTTTACCCGCAACCGTCTTCTTACGGCCCTTGCGAGTTCTGGCATTCGTCTTAGTTCGCTGCCCGCGAACAGGAAGCCCTTTACGATGCCGAACCCCGCGATAACACTGAATCTCTCGGAGGCGGCCGATATCCTGCTGAATCTTACGCCGCAGAGGACCTTCAACTGTGTAATTCTTGTCCAAGTGCGTCGTAATCCGACTCACTTCATCTTCACTCAACTCACCTGCCCGAACGTGGGGATCAACACCCAGCTCGTAACAGATCTGAATCGCCAAGAACGGACCAATACCATACAAGTAGCTCAACGAAATATACGTCGGCTTATTGTTAGGAATGTCGACACCAAGCACGCGGGGCATTTCAAATCTCCACAACCACTCTATAAATCAATTAATCAGCCCTGACGCTGCTTATGCCGAGGGTTCGACGAACAGATGACAAAAATCTTGCCCTGACGTCGCACCAACTTACAGGCATCACAAATGCGCTTCACGCTTGAACGAACCTTCATCGCATCACCACTCTTCAAGCAGCAGTCACGCTACTTGTCTGAATCAAGCAAACCAGGATAATTTCGCATAACCAAGTGAGAGTCAATCTTCTGCACAAGGTCCAGCGCCACTGACACAATAATCAAAAGACCCGTACCACCGAAAAAGCTGGCAGTAACAAAGTCCTGAGTAACCGTATTGGACACAATGGTCGGAATGACCGCTATCACCGCCAAGAACGCCGCACCAACGTACGTAATACGCAACATCACCTGTTCGAGGTGACTCGCGGTCCGTGCACCAGGACGGTACCCAGGAATGAAGCTACCATTGTCCTTCAAATTCTCCGCCATCTCCTTGGGATTAAACGTAATCGCCGTCCAAAAATAGCAGAAGAAGTAAATCAAGACAATGTAGGCCAGACTATACACGAAACCCTGCCCGGGAGCAAACGCGGCGCCGATCGATGCGAATACTCCACCCACACCAGAGTCCGGACCAAACATCGAGCCCACCTGAGTGAACACGAAGTAAGGGATCATCAACAGACTGCTAGAGAAGATAATAGGCATCACACCCGACTGGTTAACACGCAACGGCAACCACTGACGGTTACCACCCATCACTCTGCGACCACGCACATGCTTGGCACTCTGAATGGGAATTCGCCGCTGACCTTGCGTGATGAACACAACAACTGCAATAACACAGACAAACAACGCAGCCATGACGAGCAATCGTTCGATGCCGTACTGACTTCCAATCTGCAGGCCGTTCGACTGAATGCCAGCAATCCACTTACTGGCAATCTCAGGCATCCTCGCTAAGATACCAGCCATAATCAGAAGACTGATGCCGTTCCCAATCCCGTAAGCGTCAATCTGCTCCCCGATCCACATAAGGAACACAGTTCCTGCTGTCATCAGAAGCGTGCCAAACACCAGCCAGCCAACAGTGTCATACTCCTGCAGGATAGCAGCCTGCCCGGGAGCACCGCCGCGCATCGACCACAGCAACCCGAAGCTCTGCAACACGCAAACAAACACGGTCGCATACCTAGTGTATTCGTTCAGCCTTCGACGCCCAGACTCGCCTTCCTTTTGCATAGCCTCAAGAGGCGGGTAAACCGTCCCCAACAGCTGAAACACGATGGAAGCGGTGATGTAGGGCATAATACCCAAACCAAACACCGAACCACTCTGCAGCGAGGAAGCAGAGAACACAGACACCACTTGAAGCAGCCCAGCGACGCCAGTGGTACCACTCTGAGCATTCTCCATCACATTCTTGATCGCATCATGGTCCATGAATGGAAGCGTGATGTGAAACCCAAGCCGATAAACGGCCAACAGCACGACCGTCAAAACGATCTTGCGGCGCAGTTCAGGGATGCGAAAAACCGTTAGCAATTTTGCAAACACTCCGCTCCCCTTTCGTCTCTCAATCAACCAATAAACTAGAAGCTACCGACGGCGATCAGGCTGAACGTACCGCCAGCAGCACTGATCTTCGCTTCGGCTGACGCCGAGAATCGGTGTGCCGAAATCTTGAGATTCTTACTGAGCTCGCCATCTCCGAGTACCTTAAGCTCTTCGAATGAACTCCTTACGAGCCCTTTCTCAACAAGCATCTCGGGAGTGATCTCTGCGCCTGCGTCAAAAGCGTCATTCAGCTCACCAACATTAATCACCGCAACATCAGCGGCGAAAAAATTGTTACTAAAGCCACGCTTAGCAACTCGACGGAACAGAGGCATCTGTCCGCCCTGAAACCCGACACGTCGAGAAGAGCCAGAACGGCTAAAGAAACCCTTGTGACCACGCCCAGCCGTCTTACCATGACCAGAGCCTGTACCACGACCAATACGTTTGCGAGCTTTTCGAGGCTCATTCCCACTCTGCACGTCGTTCAAAATCACAGCGACACCCCTCGCAGTCGTTCAATCTGCTCACGCGTTCGAAGCTTCTTCAAAGCTTCCATCGTAGCCTTCACCAAATTCAAAGGATTCGTCGACCCGTAAGCTTTTGTCAAAATGTCAGTAATACCAACTGCTTCGACGACAGAACGCACACAGTCACCGGCGATGATTCCAGTACCAGGCTTCGCCGGGAGCAGAAGAACTCGCGAAGACCGGAACTCGCCAATCACCTGATGAGGAATAGTCGTGCCGACCACGGCGACGCTCATCTGGCTTCTATTTGACTGCTTTGTCGCTTTATCCACCGCCAACGGAACTTCAATGGCCTTCCCGTAGCCGTAACCTACACGGCCATGGCCATCGCCTGTCACCACAAGGGCGGCAAAACTAAAACGGCGTCCGCCCTTGACTACGCAGGCACACCGGCGAATCTGAACGACTCGCTCTCCGGAATCATTTTTTACTTCTGCGGACGACACGGCACACCTCGCCAAACAGCACAGACAAAACCAATAATTTAATCTTAGAAATCAAGCCCTGACTCTCGTGCAGCATCAGCAAGTGCCGCAACTCGGCCATGATAAGCGAAACGTCCGCGGTCGAAAACCACCTGAAAAATGCCGGCCTTTACGGCCCGTTCCGCCAATAGTTGTCCAACCTTACGAGCAGCGTCCTGATCGCCGCCAACGCCACCGGGACCAGCAATCTCTGACTCAACAGTGCTGGCAGACACAAGGGTCTTCCCAGCTGCATCGTCGATAATCTGTGCGTACATGTGACGGTTGCTGCGGAACACGCTCAATCGTAGTCGGCCATGGGAATCCCGGACGACCCGATTTCGCACTCGATACTGTCGACGCTTCTGCTGCAACGCAAGGCGGGAACGAACACTCATCGCTAAACTCGACTGTTAGTATACAAAAATCACTTGGAACCAAAAGCCTTACCGGCTTTACGTCGCACAAACTCGTCCTGGTAGCGAATTCCCTTACCTTTGTAAGGCTCGGGTGGGCGAACAGAACGAATCTCTGCAGCGAATTGTCCGCAGGCCTGTTTGTTAGAACTCTTGATAATCACGTGAGTCGCGTCGGGCACTTCGCACTTCACACCGGCTGGCACTTCCAGAACAATCTTGTTGGCGAAACCAACTTGCAAAGTCAGCTTTGTTCCCGAAAGGCTGGCGTTGTACCCCACACCCTGAATCTCTAGTTTCTTCTCAAACGGCTTCACAACACCTGAGACCATGTTCTGAATCAGGCTGCGAGTGAGGCCATGCAAGGCGCGACTGCTGCGCTTGTCATCGGGACGAGACACCTGCACCGCGGCACCATCCACTGAAACGGCCATCAGCGGGTGAACCGCCAACAACAACTCTCCAGCTGGGCCCTTGGCGGTCACACTGTTACCGCTGACCTCAACCTTTACACCGCCAGGAATGGCGACCGGCTTTTTACCAATTCGCGACATGACACATCATCCAAAAGCAAAAACAACCGGCAATTCTACCAAACCTGACAGACAAGCTCGCCACCAACGCCCAATTTTCTGGCTTCCCGATTACTCAGTACACCCTTGGAGGTCGAAAGCACAGCGATCCCCGTCCCTTGGCGAATGTCCTTCATCTCCGACACCGCACAATAAACACGGCAACCTGGCTTCGACACGCGCTCGATATGCTGAATAACGTGCTCACCGGCGGGACCATATTTCAGGTTAACTCGAAGCGTCTTGCCACATTCGGCATCCAACACTTCATAGTCCCAAACGAATCCCTCACGCTGTAAGGCTTCGACGATACTCACCTTAATTTTTGAACACGGAACATCCACGAAAGGACGTTCGACTTGTACACCATTTCGGATTCGCGTCAGCAAGTCTGCAATCGGATCTGTCATCATAATACACCAACCCACTTCTACCAACTGGCCTTCTTCACACCCGGGATCAAACCATCCAACGCCAGATTCCTGAAGCATATTCGGCACACCTTGAACTTGCGGTAAACCGCACGCGGCCTGCCACAAAGCATGCAACGATGCTCCTGACGGCTGCTGAACTTAGGTGTTCGATTTGCCTTTTCGATTTTTGCTTTGCTTGCCATTGCCTGATCTCGAGACCCATTTACACGCGAAACGTCAATCTATTCTTCTGTCTTGAATGGCATCCCAAATGCCTTCAACAATGCACGACCATCATCATCCGTCACCGCTGTCGTAACAAAGGTGATGTTCATACCCTGTGTCGCGGTAACAGTCTCTGGGTCAATCTCAGGAAACACCAGCTGTTCCGTCAGACCACAGTTATAGTTACCGTTTCCATCGAAACCCTTAGGGCTCACACCACGAAAGTCACGAACTCGCGGTAGCGCCAAAGTGATCAGGCGCTCAAGGAAATCGTACATCCTCTTGCTTCGAAGCGTAACGCGACAACCAATAGGCTGACCCTCACGCAGTCGAAAACCAGAAACCGACTTCCGGGCCCGCGTAATTTGAGCCTTCTGGCCAGCCAATTGTGTTAGCTGATCTACCGCCTGATCCAACCGCTTGCGGTCGTTCACGGCTTCACCAACCCCCATACTGACCACGATCTTCTGAAGTCGCGGCACAGCATGGATGTTAGTCTTCCCAAGCGAAGCCTTCAGCTCAGGAACAATTCGGCTACGATACTCTTCGTGCAACCGGGTCATGTCTGATCACTCTTGAAAAATAACCGCCGAAAAAATCTAAACCACTTCGCTCGCGAGACTCACAATCTTCATGTAACGACGTTCTCGCAACTCACGGGCGACTGCCCCGAAAATACGGGTACCCTTAGGGTTCCCGTCATTATCAACGATCACGATAGCATTGCGGTCGAACTTAACGTACGAACCGTCAGCACGCCGAGCGGCCTTTCGAGTGCGAACAACCACACCCTTCACAACCGAGCCTGACTTAATCGCACTGCCAGCGAGGGCTTTCTGAACGCTCACAACGACGATATCGCCAAGCCCAGCATACCGCCGACGGGTACCGCCCAGCACCTTAATGCACCGAGCGGTCTTTGCGCCGGAATTGTCAGCAACATCTAGGAGTGTCTGCATCTGTATCATGGTTCAATCTCACGGTTCCTGGCATCAAGCCACGCTCTCACTCACCAACTGTGGGTATCGCCGATGTGCTGACGACCCGTACAAGTTCCCAACGCTTGAGTTTCGACTTCGGCGGGCACTCCACGATCTCAACCGTGTCACCCTTCTTTGCGACGCACTGCTCATCATGTACGTGACAAACAGTCCGACCTCGAATGATCTTCCCGTACTTCGGGTGCTTCATTCTGCGATCGATCTCAACTCGCACCGTATTGGGCCGAGGATCTCGAGCTACAACACCAACTAATGTCTTTCTCATCGCTCGCCCAATCAAACCTTAGAAAGTTCTCGCTCGCGTTGGACAGTGAACATCCTCGCGATGTCTCTTCGCAATTTCTTAACATTACTAGGAACATCATTACGCTCAGTCGCTGCCTGAACACGCAAGCGAAATAGCGATTGTTGTGCCTCCCGCAGTTCGTGCTGCAGTTGCTCGTCCGACATTTCTCGTATTGCGTTCGACTTTGCCATGGCACCCTCAACTAGATCTCTGGTCGCCGCCCGACAAGCCGCACACGCACCGGCAGCTTGTGAGCAACACGATTAAAACAACTTCGCGCTGTGTCATGAGACACACCACCAAGTTCAAACAGAACAGTACCGGGTTTGACAACAGCAACCCACCGGTCCGGTTCCCCTTTGCCCTTACCCATTCGGGTTTCAAGCGGCCGAGAAGTCACAGACTTCTGAGGGAATATGCGGATAAAGACTCGACCCTCGCCGCGAACGTACTGTGTCGCCGCGATACGGCATGCTTCAATCGTCTGCCCAGTGATGTGACCAGGATCCAATGACTGCAGTGCCCATTCGCCAAAGACAACAGTGTTGCCGCGAGTCGCCTTACCTCTTATACGCCCTCTTTGGCTTTTTCGATGCTTGACCCGCTTTGGCATTAGCGCCATCTGCAGTCTCCTCGTTCGAATAATCGCCCAAATCAATCCACACTTTCACACCAATAATACCCATCGCCGTCTTCGACTCGGCAAAACCGTAGTCAATGTGTCGGCGAAGAGTTGACAAGGGAATCGAACCTCGACTCGCCTTCTCCTGCCGTGACATCTCGGCACCGCCAAGTCGCCCCGACATCTGGATCTTCACACCCTCGACGCCCGCACTCATCACTTCGTCGAGGGTCTTCTTAATCGCACGGCGGAAACTGCCCCGCTTCTGAAGTTGCTGAGCAATCTTCATCGCCACGAGACGTGAATTCCGATTTGGATTGGTGATCTCCACAATCTTGACGTCCATACGACGTCCAGTCAGATCTTCCAGTTCGGCCTTCAGCTTATCTACTTCCTGCCCCTTCCGGCCGATAATCACACCCGGTCGAGCAGTATGCATGTGGACCACAACCTGATCCCGAGTACGCTCGATCTCAACACGAGCGATCTCAGCGAACTCATACTTCGTGGCGACGAACTTTCGGATCTTCTGATCCTCAAGAAGCAAGTCCCCGAATTCTTTTTTTGACGCGTACCAACGACTGCGCCAAGTCTCCATGACTCCGACGCGAAACCCTGTTGGCCTGACTTTTTGACCCATAACCGTGATCCTGACCTGACTGCAAAAAGATTAGCTCAACTCCGGTGCGTCAATTGCGACGTGAATGTGCGCCGTGCGACGACGAATCAAATTCGCCATACCTCGAGCTCTGGCATGAACTCGCTTAAACATCGGCCCACCGTCGACGCGAGCCTCTGAGATCTTCAGGCGGTCCGGACTGCGAACCCCGCGATCTTCCGCGTTCGCAATAGCACTCTTCAGAACTCGTTCAATGAAACGAGCACCTCTATTAGGCTCAAAAGCGAGCGCATTCAACCCCTGCTCAGCCGACATCCCGCGAATCATGTCCGCAAACGGTCGAATCTTAGTAGGTGAAATACGAGCAAAGCGGTGGACAGCACGTATAGACGCCATGACTACTTCTTACCCTTTGAACCGTGCCCTCGGAACGTCCGCGTTGATGAAAACTCACCAAGTTTGTGACCGACCATATCTTCAGTCACGTAGACGCTAATGTGGGCCCGACCATTGTGTACCAAAAATGTGTGACCAACAAACTCAGGCGAAATCGTACAACGTCGAGCCCAAGTCTTAACAGGTTCCTTGCGCCCTGCCTCGTTCAGCTTCTCAACCTTTTCAAGCACTCGTGGGTCAACATAAGGACCCTTCTTCAGCGAGCGACCCATTCAAACACCCTTCCAAGATCCGAAGCCTACTTGACCTGACCGTAACGAACTGAACGACGCCGACGAATGATTGCCTTTGACGAAGCCTTTTTCTTGCTCCGAGTTCGACCGCCCTTCGCAAGCTTGCCGGTTGGGCTGCAAGGATGCCGACCTCCGGAATTTCGACCTTCTCCACCGCCCATCGGGTGAGCGATGGGATTCATCGCGGTACCGCGAACGCGAGGTCGGATACCCTTCCAGCGATTACGTCCCGCCTTACCAATAATGATGCTGCTGTGCTCAGAGTTACCCAATACGCCAATGGTGGCTCGGCAACTGCTTGGCAGACGCCGAACTTCCCCACTAGGCAATGTCACCTGAGCCCAACGACCTTCGCGGGCGTTCAGTGTAGCACCAACGCCAGCACTCCGACACAGCTGGCCACCACGGCCGGGCTGCATCTCAATATTGTGAATCACCGTGCCGGGCGGAATCACACCCAATGGCATGCAATTTCCGATGTTTGGCTCAAGTTGCGCGCCACTCTCAACCTTGTTCCCGGCCTTCAATCCTTCTGGTGCAAGGATATACCGCTTCTCGCCATCAGCGTACTCAATCAACGCAATTCGGCTTGAGCGATTCGGGTCATACTCGATATGAGTAACAGTACCAACGACGCCATCCTTGTCACGGCGGAAGTCGATCTGTCGATACAATCGCTTATGACCACCACCACGATGCAACGCGGTGATCTTGCCCTGATTGTTTCTCCCGCCCTTTTTCTTAAAACGGGAAGTCAACTCCTTCTCTGGGCGCTTCTTCTTATCAGTGATTTCAGCGAAATCACTGACAGACGCACCACGACGACCAGGAGTCACCGGCTTGTAAAATCGAATCCCCATGATTACAGCTCACATCCACACGACAAGAATCTTCAGCGACGACGCATAATCCTAGAAGAACGCAATTCGATCCTCATCGTGAAGCTTCACGATGGCCTTCTTCCAGGACCGAGTCAACCCGACAACCATTTTATGCCGGCGAGGCTTTCCAAGACGAGTCTGGGTCCGCACAGCAACTACCCTTACATCCCACAGCTGCTGCACAGCTGCCTTGATGTCCGACTTTGTCGCCAGAGGATGAACCTCAAATGAGTACGCGTTCTGCTTCTCAGATAGATGAGTGCCCTTCTCCGTAACTAACGGACGACGGATCACCTGATGAGCCTCAAGAACAATACCTGTCGAAAAAGAAGAAGCCATTACTACACCGACCCCAATATCTCAAATCAGGCCTGACGACCAAGAATCCGATTCATTTCACCAACCGTAATCACCAAATGCCGCTGACGCAGCAACGTATAGGCATTCAAGTCACTGCCAGGCAGAACTTGCACACCATCAATATTTCGCGATGATCGCCAAACGTTCTGATTAACGCCTTCAGTTGCAAGAAGAACACTCTTCCCCTGCAGACCAACAGCCTTCAGAAATCCAGCCACAACCTTAGTCTTAGGAGCAGAACAATCCCACGCCTTCAGAACAACAGCCTGCGAATCCTGAAACTTACTCAGAAGCGCCATTCTTGTCGCCTTCTGAACTGCCTTCTTTGGCAATCGATAGTAGTAGTCACGCGGCTTCTTACCAAAAGCATGCCCACCACCGCGTCGAACCGGCGTACGAATCCCACCAGCTCGAGCACGACCTGTACCCTTTTGCTTGAACAGCTTACGGGTACTACCCGCAACCATCCCCCGAGATTTAGTTTGCACCGAACCAACTCGACAGTTAGCGCGGTACATAATCACGGCATCATGCAACAACTGCTTGCAGATCACGTCGGAAATTTCCGACGGCTCAAACGCAAACGTCCCGCAGTCCGCACCCAACATATCTTTAACAGGAACCGAAATCATGGCACCACCAGCAAGCATCAAGAACGATTCTTAGCGGAACGACGAACAACAACGTAACCACCATTCGGCCCCGGCACTGCACCGCGAACCAACAGCACGTTCGAATCATTGTCAACACGAACCAGACGGAGATTCTTCACGGTCACACGCTCGTTGCCGTACTGACCAGCCATCTTAGTCCCGGGGAACACGCGACTCGGATCAGCACTCTGACCAATAGAACCAGGAGAGCGATGAACTCGCTTCACCCCGTGACTCGCACCGAGACCACCGAAATTATGGCGAACCATAACCCCAGTAAACCCGTGACCGCGAGTCGTACCGATCACATCCAGAAACTTGATCCCCTCAAGCGCCGCAGGACCGAGAACCTGACCAACCCGCAACCCATGAGAAGAATCAGCACACCGAAACTCACGAATAAATCGCTTCGGCTCACACTCAGCTTTGGCAACCGCCGCAGCACCAGACTGCTGGCGTCGCCCACCTAGCGCGGCCACATGACCACGCTGAGCACGAGACGCCTTGCCTCGAGGCCGGTCATCAAAACCAACCTGAACAGCATCATAGCCGTCTTTTTCTTTTGAACGGACCTGCAGCACAACGCACGGGCCCGCCTCAATGACAGTAACAGGGACAATAACGCCGTCGGCGTCATAGACCTGAGTCATCCCAATTTTTCGACCAAGCAACCCGACAGACATAGCTCCGCACCCGCGCGCAGAAAATTGAAAAACGCGAACAGAGACTGCCCGCCGTGATTAAACGACACCAAACGCAACAGACCAAACCTAGGCAGTTGCCGTAGCCTTGATCTTAATATCAACCCCAGCCGGCAACGAGAGCTTATTCAGAGCATCTACCGTCTTGCCAGTAGGCTGAATGATGTCGATCAGCCGCTTATGAGTCCGAATCTCGAACTGCTCACGCGACTTTTTGTCAATGTGAGGACTTCGAAGCACCGTATACCGCTCGATCCTTGTCGGCAACGGAACCGGACCGTGAACAATCGCCCCGGTACGCTTCGCAGTGTCTACGATCTCCGCCGCGGACTGATCCAGCACGGAGTGGTCATAAGCTTCCATCCGAATCCGGATACATTCTTCGCCAGCACCAGCCACCGTAAACCACCTTCAGCAAACAGGTTACGCAAAACGAAACCAACAACCCGAAAAACGGGGAATCGGCGAGTGTAGAGTTGATTGCAGTTTATGTCAATCAACGACGCCTGAGAAATCCATATCTTCGACAGAAGTGCCGTCAAACTTCAGCTACATCATCTGTTCAGCCACGTTCGGAGGTGCAATTTCATAGCGACAAGGCTCCATCGAGTACGATGCTCGACCTTGAGAAAGGCTACGAATCTGATTTGAGTACCCGAACATTTCAACCAGCGGGACTTCGCATTGAAGGACACACAGGTCACCCCGTCTGTCGGAATTGATAATGACTGCTCTCCGGGAATTCAGGTCCGACTGAACATTTCCGAGGAAATCTTCCGGGGTCACCACCTCGACTGACATGATCGGCTCCAAAATCGCCATCTTGCCTTCTCTGAGCACTTTATTAAATGCCTCACTGGCGGCCGTCTGGATCGCGACTTCGTTTGTTTCTCCCTCGCGGTAGCTGACTTCTGTGATCGTCAGGCTTAGTCCCATCAATGGGTTTCCATAAATGCCGCCCCCGTCCGCCTGATTTTTTATCGCGTCAAGCAGAGTCTGGAATAACTGCTTTGGCAATACATCTGGAGGCAACCGATGGCCAACGCTGACATTGATCATTGATTCGGGAACCTCCTTCGCCATTAAGGTCATTCCGAATCCAATCGTTCCCGATGGCATTTGCCGCGAGAAGTCCACATTAACCGTGACTTCGCCGACCAGCTTCTCACGATAGCTGACTCGCGGCTTGTGGAATTTGACTTTAAGCTTGAAATCCCGCTCCATCCGGTGCCGAATCACTTCCAGATGTAATTCGCCCATCCCGCTGATGATTGTTTGGCCGGTCTCTGGGTTCGATTTCACTCGGAACGTGGGATCCTGTCGCTCAAGTCGCTTCAAAGTGTCGTCGAGCTTTTTGCGGTCATTGCTCGATTCAGGTTCGATCGCCATCGAGATCACCGTTTCCGGGAAAACAATGGACTCCAGCGCAACCGGGGAGCTGGCGTCGCAAAGAGTATCTCCGGTAGACGAATCTTTCGGGCCAATGATCCCGCAGATGTCTCCCGCTTCCACGCTTTCGACTTTTTCCCGCGAATCTGACTGGATGTGCCACAACTGCGTGACCATCTCCTTCTTGCCAAGTCGCGGATTCAGCAGCTTTGAATTCCCGGTTAGTACCCCGGAGTAGACTCGAGCAAAGAATAAATCTCCGTGAGGCTCGGCCTGCACCTTGAAAATCAGAGCACACACCGGGTCCTTGACGGCCGCTTTCCGGACCGTAGTTTGCCCTTCTTGTTTTCCGGACGGGATTACCCCTTCCACGGGCGGACGATCAAGAGGGCTGGGAAGGAAGTTGTTGACAGCATCCAGAACGGGCTGAACCCCAATATAATCCAACGATGCGCCGCAGAATACCGGCTGGATCGAGCCGCTTAATGTCGCCTTCCGAATCGCAGAGACTGCCAAATCAGTTGGGACTTCCTGGCCCTCCATGCAGACCATCATGATGTCATCATCTATCGCGGAGAGCACATCAAATAACTCTGTTCTCCAGAGTTCTGCGTCATCGCGGTACTGATCAGGAATCGGTTCCTCCCGAAAAACCTGGCCTTTTGACTCTGAATCCCAGTAGATCGCCGTCATCGTCAGAAGATCGATAACACCGCAAAATCCGTCCGCATTGGTCGATTGGCCTGATCCAATCGGAATCTGTAGTGGTACTGGCTTTGCGTTCAGTCGGTCGCGAATCTGCTCGAGTACGCGATGGAATCCCGCACCGATGCGGTCCATCTTGTTGATCATGCAGATTCGAGGAACTCTGTACTTGTTGGCCTGCCGCCAAACCGTCTCACTTTGAGCTTCAACCCCCTCAACAGCACTGAAGATCACCACCGCTCCGTCCAGAACTCTAAGGCTGCGTTCGACTTCCGCCGTGAAGTCGACGTGTCCTGGCGTGTCAATGATGTTGATCGTGCAGCCCTTCCACTGGCAGGTAACGGCCGCAGAATAAATCGTGATCCCGCGCTGAGCTTCCTCGGGGTCGAAGTCCGTTGTGGTGGTCCCATCGTCCACATTTCCCATCCGATGGGACGCTCCCGTGTAGTAGAGGATCCGTTCGGTGGTTGTGGTCTTGCCGGCATCAATGTGGGCGATGATGCCAATATTTCGAATTGTCTCTATCGAACGAGCCATGATCGGGTCACCGAAAAAAGCCGGGCAACCACAATAGCAGAGCCCGAAACAATGAAAACGAGGGAGTTTCGAGGCGACACAGCAAACGACAATTCGTTCACCCGGCTTCATCCGAAACACTGGAGTTCTGTACCTTAGCCGAACAGAGCCGGGGATTATGACTTCGGCGGTGGCAGAAACAACTCAGAGTCGAAGCAGTTAGGAACAGAGTACCCACGAGGCACCGAAGGAAAGCATTTTGACTCCGCGCTCGGTGCCTTATCTCAGTGTCGAATCGCACACTCCAACCCGTCATCAGTAAGCCGCTCGGAGGATCTCCAACAAATCCGCCTCGGTGGGCTGACGAGGATTGACCATCATCAGCCGCTTGATCGCAAATGCCTTCGCTGCAAACCGTGGCAATTGCTCTTCTCGACCTCCGATATCACGAATTCGCTCAGGAATCCCGACGGCCCGCTTTAGCTTTTCAACTGCGGATATCGCCAGCTCCGCAGCATCCGCATCACTCTGGCCGGCCGTGTCTTCACCCAACAAGGTCGCAATCCGAGCAAACGTCGAGACACGTGCCGGCAGATTGAATCGCATCACGAACGGCAGTAACAAACCGTTTCCCGCACCGTGTGACACATGCAGTTCGCCGCCCATCGGATACTCCAAAGCATGCACAACCGCTACGGCGCAGTTTGAGAATGCCATGCCGGCCAGCGTAGCGGCAAGACTCATCCCTTCCCGAGCCTCACGATGACCGGGTTCACGCACCGCCGTCTCAAGATGCCGTCCAATCAGTGAAATCGCCTTTTCGGCAAGGCATTCGCCCAGCGGAGTCCGCCCTTCATATGACGCTGTTTCGTTTTCCTTCAACGGCATTTGTTGAAAATCCACGGCCGTGCAGGCTTCAATCGCATGAGTCAACGCGTCAATTCCACTGTCAGCCGTCACTTTTGCCGGACAGGACAACGTGAGTTCCGGATCGACGAGAGCAATCGCTGGACGCAGGTAATTGCTGAGCGTACTGACCTTGATGGCGTTCTGCGTATCAGTCAGCACGGCCGCGTGAGAAACCTCGCTGCCTGTCCCCGAAGTTGTCGGGACACAGATCAGCGGCGTCACCGGACCAGGAACCTTATCCCAACCGAAATAGTCGCTCGGAGTTCCCTCGTGAGAATAAGCGGCTGCCGTGATTTTTGCCAAGTCCATGTTACTGCCTCCCCCAAGCCCCACGATCGCGTCGGGCTTGTAACGGCGAGCATCCTCAAGGGTTCGCTTCGCACTGTCGACCGATGGTTCCGGTTCGCCACCATCAAACACATGAACATCAAGCCCAGCATTGACGAGAGGCATGCGGATCTTGTCGACAATTCCGTTCGCCGCGAGCACTCGATCTGTCACGATCAGGATGCGTCGATAACCGTGTCGCTGAATAAGTCCCGGAAGTTGCCCGGCAGCTCCCCATCCAAACACAAGTTGGCTCGACGTATGAAACTGCCAAACACTTCTCATCGGAACTCTTTCGCCGTCAAAATGAATCGGAGGCCTTAAGTGCCCTCATCCGGCATGGCCAAAAGTCATGAAGAGACTAAAACTACGCTAACCGATTGCGTCAAAACTGCAGCCACATGCGAACGCCTCGAGCGTCGCGCTGACAGAGATCTTAACCACATCCTTTCCCCACAACAGGCTCAGGCATGTTTCGTATTCTCGCGATTGTCTTCACATTCACGATCGCCGCTGACCAATGTCTGGCCGGGGAGTTCTCACAATTCCGCGGTAGTAACGGTACCGGCATTGTGGCCGATCAACCAATCTCACTAACCTGGTCGGCCGAGCAGAACTTGGGTTGGAAAGTTATTAATCCTGGCGCTGGCTGGTCGCAACCAATCATCTGGGAGGACCGCATCTATGTGACCGGAGCCGTCGCGGAGAAAGATCTGAAACCCTCGAACTTTGCTGATGGTGTCAAATCACCTCAGAGCATGGGCGTTTCCCTA
>Ga0255094_1000083_pt1 | contig 51636 bp, 30 predicted proteins | sample Colum_Law_RepB_8_2_FD_188434 | JGI IMG/M metagenome (GOLD analysis project Ga0255094, IMG submission 188434) | Freshwater microbial communities from Columbia River, Oregon, United States - Colum_Law_RepB_8d | ecosystem: Environmental > Aquatic > Freshwater > River | place: USA: Oregon...
GTTTTGGGGTGGTGTCCGGGCAGGAATGCCCGGGGTACGGTTTGGGGGGCCGTGGGTTTTGAGTTGATTACTGTCCGACGCCTTCGGCGAACTGGAAGAAGTCGAGGATCACGAGTGGGTTGGTGCTGCCGACGTTGCGGTTGGTGGGTCTGGGGAATCCATAGGCAATGACGCGACCGCTGGACAGTTCTGCGACGTAGATGATTCCGAAGGCGGGTTGGACTCCGCCGGAGGACCGCAGGTTGGCGGGTCCGGTGACGATGGCGTAGCGGGGGTCCGGGGTGTTTCCGGTCTGGAAGTCTGCAGCGACGTTGTGAACGTAGCGGTAGGCGAATTTCGAGGTGCTTTCGTTGATGGCACCGCCGACCAGCATTCCGGTGAGGTTGTTCAGGACGAACACGCCTTCGGGGACTCCGGTTTCCTGAAGTGGCACGGTGATCATGGAGAACTTGTCGTTGCCGTTGGCGACGGGTGCCTGGGCCTGTCGCTGAGGGAGTACGGTCAGGGCGGCGGCAGTAGCGACGACACCGGCGCAGAAGATACCCACAGATCGCAGAAACTGAGTTTTCATGAGGTTGCCTTCGAGAATCGCTCGACAGCAGGGCATCGAAACCATCACGATGCTCCTGATTGCGTTACAGAATGATATAATTTCCGCACGGCGTCGACCATGAAGGCCTTTGAATTGCGGGTTTTCGTGGTGTCGATTGTTTGTGCAGCCTGTCTTTTCTGCCGTTTTTTACTGTTCTGCCATGTCCAGCCAAACTGAAGTCATCGAGAATTGTCTGTGGAATGAGATTCGTCAGCGGGCTGCAGAGCGGGCTGCGGTGGAGCCTGTGCTGGCCAGTTTTCTGCACGCCACGATTCTGAACCACCACAATCTGGCGGAGGCGGTCAGTTATCATCTGGCCGGAAAACTGTCCTCGGAGACTCTGCCGGCCATGCAGTTGCGAGAGATCATGCAGGAGGCGATATCGGCGGATCCGGGGATTCTGCAGTCGATCTGTGCGGACATTCGGGCGGTGATGGAGCGGGACCCGGCGGTGAAGTGCTGTCTGGTACCGCTGTTGTTTCTGAAGGGGATACATGCGTTGGCGGCGTGGCGGGTGTCTGCGTGGCTGTGGCGAGAGGGTCGTGAGCTGATGGCGGTGTACCTGCAGAACCGGATTTCCGAGAAATTTGCTGTGGATATTCACCCGGCGGCTCGGATAGGTCGTGGGATTCTGATGGATCATGCGACTTCGATTGTGATTGGCGAGACGGCGGTGATTGAGGATGACGTATCGTTGCTGCACGAGGTGACTCTGGGTGGAACCGGGAAAGCGACGGGCGACCGTCATCCGAAGGTGCGGCGTGGCGTTTTGATCGGAGCGGGAGCGAAGATTCTGGGGAATGTGGAGATTGGTGCGGGTGCGAAGGTGGGTGCGGGCAGTGTGGTTCTGCGAGACGTGCCTCCGAACTGCACGGTAGCTGGGGTACCTGCGGTGGTTGTGGGGCGTCCCATCAGCAGTGCTCCGGCATTGGACATGGACCACGGGATCAGCACGGGGGACGCGATCTGAGCCAATGTGACCGTCTGAAGCTGCCATCGGCGTCGATTCTCTGAGAATTCCGAGGGGAAAATTCAGGAATCGGATTGAGGCTGTTGGCTGAGGGGTAGAATCGGGCGAGGATCTGTAAGGCGGTGTGGTGGGTTTCAGCCTGCTCACCCGGACCTGCTTCTCTGTCAGGGGGGCTAAGGGTCCAGAGGATGATTTCTGATTTTGGTCACACTTTTTCAGGCAGTGCTCATGGCTGACCCGACTCGCGATATTCTGGAAACCTTTGACAATCCGTTTCCGCACCGCAATTTTGTGGTGGAAACGATTGCTCCTGAGTTCACTTCGATGTGTCCGAAGACTGGTCAGCCGGACTTCGGGACATTGACGATCACGTACGTGGCGGACAAGGTGTGTTACGAGCTGAAGTCATTGAAGATGTATTTGCAGCAGTATCGGAATCATGGTGCTTACTATGAGCGTGTGACGAACATGATTCTGGATGACCTTGTGGCAGTGACTCAGCCGCGCTGGATGAAGATCGAAGCCGCTTTTACTCCCAGGGGCGGGATCCGAACGAACGTGATTGTGGAACACGGGCGTCGTCCGGAGTAGACTGCCGGGACAACTGCTGAGCTAACGGGCCCGCGGGCATCGGCAGAAGCCGATCCGGCGGGCTTTTTTTGTTGTGGTTTTGGGTTTTTGGCGGGAGAGTGGCAGTGGCAAAGGCATGGGGCGGGCGATTTCACCAGGCTACGGATACTCGAGTGGAAGCCTTTACGGAGTCGATCAGTTTTGATCGTCGTCTGTATGCGGTGGACATTCGCGGTTCGATGGCTCATGCCACGATGCTGGCCAGTGTGGGTCTGATTACGGCGGAGGAGCGGGATCAGATCTGTTCGCATCTGGATCAGATTGGTGAGGAGATTGCTGCGGGGCAGTTTACCTTCCGGCAGGATCTGGAAGACATTCACATGCACATCGAGAACTCGCTGATCACTCGGATTGGCGACGTTGGTCGGAAGCTGCATACGGGTCGCAGTCGCAACGATCAGGTGTCGACGGATCTGAAGCTGTACACGCGGGATGCGATTGACGATCTGGATCGACTGCTGGCGGATGTGCAGCGTGCGTTTCTGGATCGTTGTGAAGCGGACGCAGGAGTGATTCTTCCCGGGTATACTCATCTGCAGCGTGCTCAGCCGGTCCTGGCGGCTCATTACTGGCTGGCTTATGTGGAGAAGTTTCAGCGGGACCGTGAGCGCCTGTCGGACTGTCGTCGGCGGGTGAATGTGAGTCCGCTGGGTGCAGCGGCCCTGGCGGGTACATCATTGCCGATTGACCGCCAGATGACGGCTCGACTGCTGGGTTTTGAGGCGGTGGCGGCGAACAGTCTGGATGTCAGCAGTGACCGTGACTATCTGGCGGAGTTTGTGTTTTGTCTGTCGTTGATCTCGGTGCATCTGAGTACGTGGGCTGAGGAGTGGATTCTGTGGTTCACGACGGAGTTTGGTTTTCTGCGTTTGCCGGATGCGTACACGACGGGTTCGTCGATTATGCCGCAGAAGCGGAATCCGGACGTGCTGGAGCTGATCCGTGGCCGTACGGCGCGAGTGACGGCGGCGGTGCCGCAGTTGCTGATGCTGCTGAAGGGTTTGCCGATGGCGTACAATCGGGACCTGCAGGAGGACAAGCTGGGAGTCTTTGCGGCTCTGGATGCGCTGCGACCGTGTCTGGAGCTGGCACCATCGATGATTGCGGGTGCCGAGCTGCAGCGGCAGCGGATTGAAGCACGTCTGGAGGATGGATTTCTGGATGCGACGGCGTTGATGGAGTATTTGATCAAGCGTGGCGTACCGATGCGGACGGGACATGAGACGGTGGGCCGTCTGGTGGCTCATTGCGAGGCGCGGGGTTGTCGTCTGGCGGATCTGCCGCTGTCGGAGCTGCAGGAGGCGTGTGGTTTGATTCGTGAGGACGTGCGGGAGGTGCTGGGTGCGGCGAATGCAAATCGGGCGCTGCAGAGTTTCGGTTCGGGCGGTCCTCAGTCCGTGGAGGCGCAGGTGGAAACGTGGCGTGGTCGTCTGGCGGGTGCGTGACGTCTGCTGCTGAATTCTCAGATTGCGGATTTTTTCGGTGTTTTGCAGCTGTTTTACGGTTTCCGCAGCCGGTTCTGAGTATTTTTGCGGTGGGGCAGACGCGTTGCCTGCTGTGGTTTTTCGGCGGGTTGGTGACCGGGTGCGGGGCAAAGACATGGTTCGCAGTTGTTTTCTGGTGATTCTGTCAGCGGTTGTCTGCGTGCTGCAGTCGGTCCCCGTGCAGGCTCAGGCTGCGGGTGTGGCTGCACCGATTCCGCTGATTTTTGACACGGACATTGGCAATGACTGTGACGATGTTCTGGCGCTGGGTCTGATTCATTCGCTGCAGACTCGCAATCGCTGTCGTCTGATTGCCGTGACGATTACGAAGGACCACGACCAGTGTGCACCTTTTGTCGATGCGGTGAATACATTTTACGGTCGTGGTGACGTACCGATTGGTGTCTGTCGTTCCGGGGTGACTCCGCAGCAGAGCCGTTTCACTACACTTGTGAACGAAAAGCAGGGTGATGCGGACCGTTACCCGCATGATCTGCGAAGTGGTCGGGATGCAGCGGATGCGGTGGCTGTACTGCGTCGAGCGCTGGCGGCGGAAGCGGATGGTTCCGTGGTGATTGTGCAGGTCGGATTTTCGACGAATCTGGTGAATCTGCTGAAATCCGGAGCGGACGACATATCGCCGTTGACGGGCCGGGAGCTGGCGTTGAAGAAGGTGCGTCTGGTTTCGGTGATGGCTGGTGCGTTTACTCTGATCAACGGTCAGCCGCATTTTGAGTACAATGTGGTGGAGGATCTGGCTGCAGCGCGGGCTTTATCGCTGGAGTGGCCGACGGCAATTGTTTACAGCGGTTTCGAGATTGGTCTGGCGGTGCCTTATCCGGCGGTCAGTATTGAGCAGGATTATCTGTATGTGCCGCATCATCCGCTGCGTGAGTCTTACGTCCTGTACGAGCCTCCGCCGCACAATCGTCCGACGTGGGATCTGACCAGTGTGCTGTATGCGGTGTATCCGGACCGCGGGTATTTCGGATTGTCGCCGAAGGGCACGGTGACGGTGAGTGACAAGGGTCTGACGACTCTGGTGCCGGGTGAAAATGGTCTGCACCGCTATCTGACTCTGACGGCCGAGCAGCAGATTCGTGTGACTGAGGCTTTGGTGCAGTTGTGCACTGAGCCTCCGCGGCAGGCTGGGCCATGACCGGTGATCGGCGGACACCACGGATCGTGGTGGTGGGTTCAGTGAATATGGATCTGGTGCTGAATTGCGCGGTGATTGCTCGTCCTGGCGAGACCCTGACGGGCCGGGATCTGCAGCAGCATTTTGGCGGCAAGGGTGCGAATCAGGCGGTGGCTGCAGCGCGTCTGGGTGCCGAGGTGTGGCTGATTGGTCGTGTGGGTACGGACGGATTCGGCGACCTGCTGCTGCAGGGACTGCAATCGGCGGGAGTGCGGACTGAGTATGTGCAGAGGAGTGCGGGTGCCAGCGGTGTGGCGGTGATTCAGGTGGAGGATTCGGGGCAGAACAGCATCGTGGTGATTCCTGGCGCGAATGGCTGTGTGACGTCAGCGGATGTGCTGGCGGCGGCGGATGTGATTCGGGGTGCTGACGTGCTGCTGGTGCAGTTTGAGGTACCTTTGGAGGCGGTGGCAACGGCAGTTGAGACGGCGACGGCGGCGGGAGTGTCGGTGATTGTGGATCCGGCTCCGGCGCAGCGTGAAGTGTCCGGGGCGATCCTGTCTGCGGACTGGCTGGTACCGAACGAGACTGAGGCGGAGGTGCTGACGGGAGCGGCGGTGCGCGACCGGGCTGGTGCGGAGCGGGCTGTTCGTCGGTTGCAGCAACTGGGCGCGAAGCGGGCGCTGGTGACTCTGGGTGCCGACGGCGTGTTGCTGGTTGATACTGCGGGTCAGGTGCTGGTGGCGGAGCCATTTCGTGTGGCGGCAGTGGATACGACGGCGGCTGGTGATGCGTTTGCCGGAGCACTGGCGTATGCGCTGGCTGGTGGTGTGAGTGAGTCGGAGGCTGTGCGTTTTGCCTGTGCCGCCGGCGCCCTGACAGCGACTCGCCATGGTGCTCAGTCTGCCGTGCCTGGTGTTGAGGAAGTGCGGCAGTTGCTGCAGCAGCAGCCGGGTGCAGGCTGGCTGCAGGTGTGTACTGACTGAAGGGGACCGTTTCATGCAGCGGTGTCGAAGCGGACTGTCTTGTGGATGTTTGCCGTGTTGGAGTGTGTGGCGGGTTCTGCTGTCTGTGCTGTGTGGCGTTTTTGGTGTGACGGCGTATGTGACGGCGGCTGAGCGTCCGAATGTGCTGTTGATTCTGGTGGACGATCTGAAGCCGGCGCTGGGGTGTTATGGCGATACTGCTGCGAGGACGCCGAACATTGATGCTCTGGCGGCTCGTGCGCTGCGTTTTGAGCTGGCGTACTGCAATCAGGCGGTGTGTGCGCCATCCCGGTTTACTCTGATGCTTGGCGCGCATTCGACGAGTACGGGGTTGTATTATCTGCACAGTCGACTGCGGGATCGCTGGCCGGAGGCGGTGACGTTGCCGCAGTATTTCGCGCGGCATGGTTATCGGACTGAGTCGCTGGGGAAGGTCTTTCATGTGGGTCATGGCAACGAGGGTGATCCGCAGTCGTTTGGTGTGCCGCATTTCGGGGACCGGGTGATTGAGTATCTGGATCAGGCGAGCACGGGTGGCGGCCAGTTGACTCGCGAGGAGGCGTATTTCACGAATCAGCAGCTGCAGAGTATTCGGTCTTTGCCGCGTGGTGCGGCGTTTGAGCAGCCGGCTGTGGCTGATGAGGCGTATGCGGACGGTCGAGTGGCGTCTGAGGCGGTGCGGAGGCTGCAGTCTGCGGAGCAGCGGCTTCGCGACGGCGGTGCTCCGTTTTTCATGGCGGTTGGTTTTGTGCGTCCGCATCTGCCGTTCAGTGCTCCGCGGAAGTACTGGGATCTGCATGATGCTGACCGATTACCTCAGCCGCAGCGTCGGCAGCTTCCCGAGGGGGCTCCGCCGGCAGCCGGTAAGCGGGGTGGTGAGATCAGCAATTATCGGCCAGTGCCGGAGAGCGGTGAGGTGGATGAGGTTTTGCAGCGTGAGCTGATTCACGGGTACTATGCCAGTGTCAGTTATGTGGATGCGCAGATTGGCAGGGTGCTGAGTGAGTTATCTCGGTTGCGGCTGGATCGATCGACGATTGTGGTGTTATGGGGCGATCATGGTTTTCATCTGGGTGATCTGGGGATCTGGACGAAGCACACGAACTATGAGCAGGCGAATCGGATTCCGCTGCTGATCGCTGTTCCGGGCATGTCGGCTGGCGTGACGGCCCAGCCGGCCGAGTCTGTGGATTTGTATCCGACGCTGGTGGAGCTGGCCGGTCTGGTTCGACCGCAGCTTACACCGGCCCTGGACGGAGTCAGTCTGGTACCGGTGCTGCATGATACCGGGGTGCGTGTCCGCGATCATGCCTATCATGTTTTTCCGAAGGGGCGTCTGGGTCGAGCGATACGGACGGAGCGTTATCGGCTGGTGGAGTGGAGTCAGGTGGGTGACGAAGCGGCGGAAGCGGAGTATGAGCTGTATGATTATCTGACGGATCCCGTGGAGAGTCGCAATCTGGCGAGTGATCGGCCGGCGGAGCTGGTGCGTCTGCGGCAGATACTGGCGGGGTATCCACGGGCTTTAAAGCCGTAGTGGGGGAGGATCGCCGGGATGCAGTCGATTGGCAGTGAAGCGGAGCTGGAGGAGGTACTGAGCCGTCCTGATGCGGCGGTGCTGGAGGCGGTGTGTGAGTTGCGGGGTGACTTCGTGGTGCTGGGTGCTGGTGGCAAGATGGGTCCGACGCTGTGTCGGATGCTGCGGCGGGCGCTGGATGCCACGGGTGGCGAGCGGCGGCGTGTCGTGGCGGTGTCTCGATTTCAGGCCGGTTCGGCTGCCGAGGCTCTGCAGCAGCAGGGCATTGAAACTCGGTCCTGTGATCTGCTGGATCGGGAATCGGTAGCGCGTCTGCCGGAGGTGGAGAATGTGATTTTTATGGCTGGTCAGAAGTTCGGGACCAGTGGTCAGCCCGAGCAGACGTGGGCGATGAATGTGCTGGTGCCGGCGATCGTGGCGGAGCGATATCGGGGGTCGAGGATCGTGGTGTTTTCGACTGGTTGTGTGTATCCACTGATGCCGGTGACGGGTCGGGGTGCCTGTGAGGATGATCCGCTGACTCCGCCGGGCGAATATGCGTCGTCGTGTGTTGGTCGCGAGCGGATGTTTGGCTATGTGGCTGAGAGGTATGGGACGCGGGTGCTGCAGTTCCGGTTGTGTTATGCGATTGATCTGCGCTATGGGGTGTTGCTGGACGTGGCGACTCGCGTGGCTTCCGGTCAGCCGGTGGATGTATCGATGGGTTGGGTGCAGGTGATCTGGCAGGCGGATGCGTGTTCGCGGGCGATTCGTGGTCTGCAGCATGCGGCGTCACCGGCCGTGGCGTTGAACGTGACGGGTATGGGGCGAATTTCTGTCCGCGAGCTGGCTCAGCGTTTCGGTGAGCGTCTGGGTTGTGCGGTGCAGTACAGCGGGACGGAAAGTGCGACGGCGTGGTTGTGGGATGCCGGGCGTTCGTATGACTTGTTTGGTGAGCCGCTGGTGTCTTTGGAAGAGATGATTGAGGCGACTGTGGCGTGGGTGCAGGGTGGTGGCAGGACTCTGAACAAACCGACTCATTTTGAAGTGCGTGATGGAAACTACTGAACTTCGCAGACTGCTGCAGCGGGGACTGGTGATTCCGGCACATCCACTGGCGCTGACGGCGGAGCGGAGGCTGGACGAGCGGCGGCAGCGTGCGCTGAGTCGCTATTATCTGGCGGCGGGTGCTGGTGGTCTGGCTGTGGGTGTGCATACGACGCAGTTTGCGATTCGTCAGCCGGAGCATGGATTACTGGAACCGGTATTGGCGCTGGCGGCGGAGGAGGCTGGGCGAGCTGATCGGCCGACGGTGCTGATTGGCGGCATCTGTGGTGGGACGAGGCAGGCGATTGCGGAGGCTGAGTTGCTGCGGCGTCTGGGGTATCACGCCGGGATGGTCAGTCTGGCAGCGTTGGGGATGGCAGGCGAGGCGGAGTTGATTGAGCATTGTCAGCGGATTGGTGAGGTGTTACCGCTGGTGGGGTTTTATCTGCAGCCTGCGGTTGGTGGGCGATTACTGTCGAGTGCGTTTTGGCGTCGTTTTGTGGAGCTTGAGCAGGCGGTAGCGATCAAGGTAGCGCCATTCAATCGCTATCAGACTCTGGATGTGGTGCGTGCGGTGCTGGAATCCGGGCGGACGGATCTGGCTCTGTACACGGGCAATGATGACAATCTGATCGCGGATCTGGTGACGCCGTTTCGTCTGGGTGGTCGGGAATGTCGGATCGTGGGTGGGTTGCTGGGTCATTGGGCGGTGTGGACGAAGCGTGCGGTGGAGCAGTTACGGCGGTGTCAGGAGGAGCCTGTTTCGGCTGAGCTACTGGCTTTGAATACGGCGGTGACGGACTGCAATGCGGCGTTTTTTGATGCGGCGAACGGTTTTCGTGGCTGTATAGCGGGGCTGCACGCGGTGTTGCAGCGGCAGGGGTTGTTGGAGGGGATCTGGTGTCTGGATGAAACAGAGGGATTAAGTCCCGGTCAGGCGGCGGAGATTGAGCGGGTCTACCGGACGTATCCGGAGTTGTCGGATGATGAGTTTGTGCTTGAGCATCGGGACGAGTGGATGGATTAGTTTTCAGTTTTCAGTTTTCAGTTTTCAGTTTTCAGTTGTCAGTTTTCAGTTGTCAGTTTTCAGTTGTCAGTTGTCAGTTGTCAGTTGTCAGTTGTCAGTTGTCAGTGGTTAGTGGTTAGTGGGCGGTGGTTAGTGGTTAGTGGGCAGTGGTTAGTGGGCAGTGGGCGGGGGGAGTGCGATGCAGGGGCCTGTCGAGAAATCATTTGATGTTGTGGTGATTGGTACGGGCCCTGGTGGCGAGGGTGCTTCGATGGAGGCCACCAAGCAGGGGAAGCGGGTTTGTGCGATTGAGCGGATGCCGCAGATTGGCGGGAACTGCACCCATCTGGGCACAATCCCCAGCAAGTCTTTGCGGGCAGCGATTTATCGCCTGATGGACGTCAATTCTGCTCCGCTGTTTCGCCAGCTGGGATTGAATCTGGAACTGAGTTTTCGGGATCTGCGGCGGAGTGCTCAGTCGGTCATCGACCAGCAGGTTGCGATGAGACGCAGTTTTTACGACCGCAACGACGTTGAAGTGTTGAACGGTGATGCGACGTTTGTGTCGCCGCATTGTGTGCGAGTGGAGCATGCGGATGGAAATGTGACTCTGGCGAGGGCGGCATCGTTTGTGATTGCGACAGGTTCGCGACCTTATCGCCCGCCGGAGATTGATTTCAGTCATCCGCGAGTCTACGACAGCGACACAATTCTGAATCTTCCGGAGACTCCGAAATCCATGACGATTTACGGGGCCGGAGTCATCGGGTGCGAATATGCATCGATGTTTCGCAATCTGCAGGTGAAGCTGAATCTGGTGAACACGCGGGAGCGGATGCTGGAGTTTCTGGATGAAGAAATCTGTGATGCGCTGGCCTATCACATGCGCGACACCGGTGTCAGGATTCGCAATAACGAGCAGTTTGAGCGGTTGGAAACGTTTGACGATCATGTCGTCATGCACCTGAAGTCGGGGAAACAGCTGCGCAGCGACGTGCTGTTATGGGCGAATGGACGCACGGGGAATACGGAGGGGTTGGGGCTGGAGACGATCGGAATTCAGCCGAATCATCGTGGACAGATTGAGGTAAATTCCAATATGCAGACGGCGCTGCCGCACGTGTACGCCGTGGGTGATGTAATTGGCGTTCCGGCGCTGGCGAGTGCGGCGTACATTCAGGGCCGGTTCGCAGCGCGTCACCTGGGCGAGGGCGGATCGGACAACTTTCGCATCTGCGACATTCCGGCAGGGATCTACACAAGTCCGGAGATCAGCAGCATTGGGCGGACAGAACGCGAGTTGACGGAGGCCTGTATTCCCTACGAAGTGGGGCATTCGATGTTCAAGAATCTGGCTCGGGCTCAGATCATGGGGCGGCCGGTGGGGATGCTGAAGATTCTGTTTCACCGGGAGACTCTGGAACTGCTGGGCGTGCACTGTTTCGGAGTGAACGCCAGCGAAATCATTCACATTGGACAGGCGATTATGGCCCAGCCGGCTCCGCAGAATTCCCTGCTGTATTTCATCAACACGACATTCAATTACCCGACAATGGCGGAAGCTTACCGGGTGGCGGCATTGAACGGTTACAACCGGCTGCACTGAGGGAAAGGTGGCCATCCGGGCTGTTCAACCTGCGGCTTACGGGGCTAGCCCGGTTTTCCGCCGAATTCCGCAGATGTTTTCAGACATCTGCCGGTGACATTCAGCCGACAATAGTGTTAAATCCAGAGGCCAGTGCTTTCTCGATCCGAATGCAGGTGTACGCATGAGCAGTCTTCGGCTGTGTTCCGCGGTAGCGTTTCTCACTGTGATGATGCATTTGCAGCCTGTTTTCTGCCAGTCTGGCGGAGGTGGTGGTGGTGGCAGCAGTTCCAGACTGAGCTCACTTTCGGGGCTGTCCGGGCTTTCGGGCGTTCCGGATCTGTCCACATTGTCCGGGCTGGCTGGACTGTCGGGTCTTGGTGGCGCAGGGATTGGTGGTGGCGGGATTGGTACTGGCACATCCATGGGGACATCCTCAGCGTCATCAAGCAACCGTGGCACCAGCAGCACGACCAGTGGGTTCGGTGGCAACAGCACCGGCGGTTCGATGTCTTCGTTATCAGGCAGTGCCGGTCAGTCTGGCTTGTCTGGCAATGGAACTTCCGGTTTGAACGGTGGTCAGTCCACTGGCTCACAGGCGCCGGGTTTTGTCGGCGGCAGTGGTGCTCAGAGTTTCGTTGGTGCCGGTATGCAGGGGAATTCGAATCGCAGTAACCGTCAGTTTCAGGCATTCCAGCAGAATCAGGGGCTGACGAATCAGGGGATGGGTACGACTGGCAGTCCGCGGCAGATCAAGACGGCGTTGCGGGTGAATTTCACAGGGCCTGCGGCTCGAGATCTGCAGGCGGCAGGCCGGACGGCCCCGGCAAATCAGGCCTCACTGCAGAGGTTTTCCGCCAGGAATCCTCAGTTGTCCGGGTTAAGTGTCTCATTGAGCGATAACGGTGTGGCGGTACTGCAGGGCACGGTTCCTTCCGCAGAGGCCTCGCGTCTGGCTGCGAATCTGCTGCGTCTGCAACCGGGTGTTCGCAGTGTGGACAATCAGGCGACAGTGGAACCGACTGCGGAACAATAGCGGAACAGCGGTGGCTGCCGCAGTCAGCAGACTATCTGTCGGCGGCGGATTCCAGTTGCAGCGTCATGCGAGCGATGCGATCGGACAGTTTTTCGCTGCTGAGTTTCTCCCGCAGTCGCGCGACGATCAGCGGGAAGGCCAGCGGTGTGAATCGCTGAGGCTGGCGACGCACCAGTTGCATTTTCTGCATCTGGTGCAGTGTGCTGACCAGTCGGGAGTGTTCCAGCTGTCGTTCCAGAACCTCAGCACCGGCCTGTCGGAGCAGCAGGTTTTCGGGGTCGTAGCTGGTGAACACATCGTACAGCAGACCGCTGCTGGCCTGCAGTTGTCGGGCGGAGCGAGGCTGACCGGGGAATCCCTGGAACACCAACCCGGCGACTCGGGCGATTTCCCGGAACTGCCGTTTGCCCATTTCCGCCGCGTTGACGCATTGTTGCAATTCGTCCATCAGTGAGTCGGGGCTGAGCAATCCCTGCTGCAGTGCTCGTTCGAGTTCGGGTTCGGTGGCTGAGAGCAGTTCGAAACCGTAGTCATTGACGGACATCGTGAAGGTGATGGGCTGCAATCTTGACATCCGCCAGGCGAACAGTGCGGAAAGTCCTTCGTGCACAAGTCTGCCGGCGAACGGGTAGATGAGAGTGTGGAAGCCTTCGCGGGAGCGGATCTGTTCGATGAGCAGTTCGGCGGGTCGGGGGATTTCGGACCAGCGTGCCTGCAGTTCGAGGAGTGGGCGTACGGCGGTGAGTTCGGGGCCTTCGAAGATGCCTCTGGCGGCCTGGTCCAGTCGCAGCCTGACAGCGTGTGCAAGTTCGGTGGACAGCGGCATGCGGCCTCCCATCCACCGCGGAATCCGGACCTGTTTTGACGACGGTGCCTTGCGGACGTAGACCTTCATATCGCGGATGTGCACCAGTTCGACGGTGCGCCCGGCGAAGAGGAAGGTTTCCCCGGGGTTGATTCTGGCAAGGAACGATTCTTCGATGGTTCCGAGTGTGGGTCCGCCGAGGTACTGGACGGTGAGGCTGGCATCGCTGGTGATGGTGCCGATGGACATGCGGTGCTGTCGAGCGATGCGTTCGCTGCCGACGAACCAGAGACCTTCAAATTCCCGGAGGCGATGGTAATCGGGATAGGCGCGCAGGGACTGGCCACCGCGGGCGGTGAAATCGAGGGCCCAGTCCCACTCGTCGCGGGTGAGTTGGTGGTAGGAGGCTGTGGTGCGGACTTCCTGCCAGAGGTCATCTGAGTCGAAACCGGATCCGGAGGCGATGGTGACGAGGTGCTGGCAGAGTACGTCAACGGGAGCGTGGTGTGGCTGGCGTCCTTCAAGCTGTCCGGCGGCAATGGCGTCTCGCGCGGCGGCGGCTTCGATGAGTTCGAAGGCGTGTGTGGGAACGCAGGTAACTCGACTGACGGCACCGGGACGATGTCCGCTGCGTCCGGCACGCTGCAGGAGCCGGGCGACTCCACGGGGCGAGCCGATCTGCAGGACTCGGTCCACCGGGCTGAAGTCGACTCCGAGATCGAGGCTGCTGGTGCAGACGACGGCTCGCAGTTTTCCTGCGCGGAGTCCGTCTTCAACCCAGTTGCGGGTGGCCGGGTCGAGCGATCCGTGGTGCAGCGCGATCAGTCCGGCCCAGTCGGGTCGAGCGTGGAGCATGGCGTGGTACCACGCTTCGGTCTGGGAGCGCGTGTTTGTGAAGATCAGGGTGGATTCGGCCTGTTCGACGGTTGCGAGGACTTCAGGCAGTTGATTGAGGCCCATGTGGCCGGCCCATGGGAAGCGTTCGATGTGTGCGGGGATCAGGGAGTCCACGACAATCTGTTTGCGGCTGGCTCCCTGGATCATGACGGCGGGCGGCGAGTTGTTTTGTGTGTGGGGATGGTGTGTGGGGGCGATGACGGCGAGTGCTTCCGGCAGGTTTCCGAGAGTGGCGGAGAGTGCCCATGTTCTGAGGCTGGGTCGCCAGCGTCGCAGTCTGGCGAGGGCCAGTTCGACCTGGACGCCGCGTTTGGTGGACAGCAGTTCGTGCCATTCGTCGCAGATCACGGCTCGCAGATTGCGGAACTGTTCGCGGGCATCGCTGCGGGTGAGCAGCAGTGAGAGGCTTTCGGGGGTGGTGACGAGTGCTGTGGGGAGTCGATTTCGCTGTTTCCGGCGTGTGGCGGCTGAGGTATCTCCGGTGCGGGATTCGACGGACCAGTTCAGGTTGAGTCCGGTGAGTGGTTCCTGAAGTGCGTGGAGAGTGTCGACAGCGAGTGCGCGCAGGGGTGTGATCCAGAGGACTCGCAGGGCATCGTTTCCGGTTGCCGTGGGTCGCTGTTCGGTTTCGGCAAGGGCTTCAGCGACGGGTCCGAGCCATGCGGCCAGAGTTTTCCCGGTGCCGGTGGTGGCGTGAATCAACCCGGAGTGTCCGGCGAGGTAATGCTGCCATGCCTGCAGCTGGAAGGGGAAGACGGTCCAGTGCCGCTGCAGGAACCAATTGGTGACGGACTGCAGCGCGGTGTCTGCGGATGGGTGCCGTGGGGATGTCTCATCCGAGCGAGCTGGTGACATAGGGAAGTTTTGGCGAATCTACCGTGGAACGAGGCGAGAGAACTGACAAGAACCCACGAAACTCCGTTGTTTTGCCCGTCTTTACCCAGTAAACTTCCAGCCATTCAAAACGCTGCAGGTGACTGTTGTGCTGGCTGCTGCTGTTGCCTGAGGGTGCTGCAGATCATAGTCGGTCACTGCGGATTGTCCTGTCGGTGTGTGTGCGGAACAAGTTTGGGCCGTTTGTTCGGAAGCAAGCCTCGCAAGGAACTATCTTTGATGTCCAGGTTTTTATTTACCAGTGAATCCGTCAGCCAGGGTCATCCGGACAAGGTATCGGATCAGGTTTCGGACGGCATTCTGGATGCGATTCTGGAGCAGGACCCGATGTCTCGCGTTGCCTGCGAGACACTGTGCACGACGGATCTGGTGGTATTGGCTGGAGAGATCACGACGAAGGCCAAAGTGGACTACGTCGGTGTGACTCGCAAGGTCATTCGTGACATCGGTTACACCTCGGATGATATTGGCTTCAACGCGGACAGTTGTCGCGTCTTTGTGGCCTTGCACAGTCAAAGTCCTGACATTGCACAGGGCGTGGACAAGGACGGTGCGGGTGACCAGGGGCTGATGTTTGGTTATGCCTGCAATCAGACGGAAGAGTTGATGCCGGTACCGATTGCGTTTGCGCATCGGCTGATCAATCGTCTGACGGACGTGCGGAAGGAAGGTCTGGTGAACTGGCTGCGTCCTGACAGCAAAAGTCAGGTGACGGTCGAGTATGAGGGCAATCGTCCGGTGCGGGTGGACGCGGTGGTCATTTCGACTCAGCATGGTGAAAAGGTCAGCCAGAAGGCGATTGCGGACTTCGTGAAGAAGGAAGTGATTTCGCGGGTGATTCCGGCCGAGATGCTGGACAGCAAAACGAAGTACCACATCAACCCGACGGGACGATTTGTGGTGGGTGGACCGCATGGTGACACCGGTCTGACGGGTCGGAAGATCATTGTTGACACGTATGGTGGCTGGGGTCGTCATGGTGGTGGCGCGTTTTCGGGCAAGGATGCGACGAAGGTCGACCGATCAGCGGCCTACATGGGTCGTTATGTTGCGAAGAACATTGTGGCTGCTGGTCTTGCCGAGCAGTGTGAAGTGCAGTTGGCGTATGCGATTGGCGTCGCTGATCCGGTCAGCGTGCGTGTGGACACGTTCGGAACGGCGACCATTGCCGAGTCGAAGATTGCCGATCTGGTTCGCGAGCATTTCCCGTTGACGCCGAAGGGGATCATCGAGCATTTGAAGCTGCGTCGTCCGATCTTCCTGAAGACGGCTGAGGGTGGCCACTTTGGTCGCACCGGCCCGACGTTCAGCTGGGAAGCGACAGACAAGGCCAAGGCCCTGAAGAAGGCTGCGAAGTAATTTCGTGGCGTGCAGCCTGATCGGCCGGATCCGTGACGGATTCGGCCGATTTTGTGTGGTTTTCGAATGATTTCGTCAGCATGGATGCCGCGAAATGACGGTCGAAACGCGTGATAGTTCTGCGGCTGATGCATTGCGTCCTGAGGTGCAGCGGATTATCGCTGCCGGTCGCAGTGGTGTTGTGCGCCGTGAGGGCCTGCAGCGATCGGTGTGGCTGCTGGGTCTGCTGTCGGCAGTGCTGCTGTGGTCTGCGTTTACTCCGCTGGAACTGTCTGCGGTGGCGTGGTTGGCGCTGTTGCCGTTGAGTCTGCTGCTGCGTCTCAGATCTTTGCCGCCCAAAACCTACGCAGTGCTGTGGTCTTGTGGGCTGTTGTGGGGCACGGCGACTCTGCAGTGGATGCGGCTTGGCCATCCGGCGATGTATGTGGCGATGTTGGCTCTGGCCGCGTGGATTGGGCTGACATTTCCTGTGTTTGTGCTGCTGGGACGTCGCGTGACGGCAGCGGGTCTGCCGGTGTGGCTGGCGGTTCCGGTGGTCTGGACGGTGCTGGAGTACGCCCGTGGTATGCTGCTGACCGGATTTGCGTGGTATTTTCTGGGGCATTCTCAGTATCGCTGGATTGGATTGATACAGATTGCGGATGTGACTGGTGCGTGGGGTGTCAGTTTCGTCGTGGCCCTGTTCAGCGGTGTGCTGGTGCTGTATGTGCCGGCATCGCTGCTGCGTCGTTTGGGTCTTGATGTTTCGCCCGGCGTGGAACCGGGGACGCGGGTTGTGGTACCGACGGCGATTGCAGCGGGGGTGCTGTGTTTGTGCCTCGTGTATGGTGCTGTACGGGCTGAACGTCCGTCTGCATTTCCGCCTGGACCGGTGGTGTCACTGATTCAGGGGAATTTTACCCCGGAGCTGAAGCATGATGCTCAGTTGGTGCTTTCACGATTTCGTGTGCACAACGTGCTGATGCAGTCGTCGATCAGACTGCAGCCGGATCTTGTGGTGTGGCCGGAGACGATGTTTCCGTGGCCGGAGCGAAGTGTGGCGGAGGGCGTGACGGACCAGCAGATTCTGGCCCAGGCTCCGCTGGATGTCCTCAGGGACTACGGAAACGAGTCATCTCTGCTGGTGGAGCCATTCCGGAATGGTGAAGTGCAGAAGAGTCTGTCGGGTCATTCGCAGGGTTTGGGGGCTGCGTTGATGATCGGACTGGAGGCACTGGTGGCGGACCACAACCGGACTCGAGTTTTCAATTCGGCGGCTTTTGTGCGACCGGATGTCGGTTACGTGGGGCGTTACGACAAGATTCATCGGGTGGTATTTGGCGAGTACATACCACTGAAGGATCTTCTGCCGTGGCTGTCTGAATTGACTCCGTTTGGAGCGGGATTCGGGATTGATGCCGGCTCGGATGTGCGAATGTTTGAGTATGGTGGCTGGCGAATGTCTCCGCTGATTTGTTTCGAGGACACGGTGCCGGGTCTTGTGCGACGCATGGCCGCGCAGCGGGATGCCAACGGGGGTACCTGTGATCTGCTGGTCAATCTGACGAATGACGGCTGGTTTCGGGGCAGCAGTGAGTTGGACCAGCATTTGATTACGGCGGCATTTCGCTGCGTGGAGAACCGGGTACCGATGGTGCGATCGGTCAACGGCGGGATTTCGGCGTTCATTGACGGAGACGGACGGATTCGGGATCCGGGAGTCATTCAGGTGCTGCAGGAGCCACTGGAGGGGACTCGGCCCCAGTTGACCGACGTGCAGGGGCTTCGTGATCCTGCGACCGGCGCGTGGCGGCGGCAGTTTTCCGGGATCATCCATGGTCAGGTCCCGCTGGATCCTCGGACAGCCGTCTATACGAGGCTGGGGGACTGGTTGCCGCAGTTGTGTGTGGCGGTGACGGTGGTGCTGATGCTGGTGGGTCTGCGGCGGGCTCGGCGGGGCTGAGCTTTTTGAAGCAAAAAATGGGTGTTCTCCTGAAGTTTGGGGGCACCGAACCAGTGCTCGGTGGTTCCCGCTGGGAGGGCGAGCTTCCCGCCGAGCCGGCAAACTTGGGAGGGCGAGGCTCCTGCCGAGCCGGCAAACTTGGGAGGGCGAGGCTCCTGCCGAGCCGCGGGATTCATGAGCCTGACAAGCCGTTCGGCTCAGCCGGAGCTTCGCCCTGACGAAGGGAGAAAAACCTGAGGCCGGAAACCCTGTTTTCGGGGTTGTTTCAGTTTTGCGTGGACCACTCTCAGTCAACACCCGTGGCAATGAAAGTTGATCCAAAAAAAAGGGCTCAGGCTGTGCTGCCTGAGCCCTGCGAATTCAGCTACGGGCCGAGTGGGGCATCATTCCACTTCGTATTCGTTCTGCAGCACGGTCAGGGCATCTGTGATCTGTCCTTCGTTCATGCCACCGGATCGTACGATCTCTGTACTGGCCTGGTTGTTACCGGTCAGTTCCTTCGCTGACGCGTTGATCCGGCCGGCGGAGTCATAGGCGTAGGTGATTTCGATCGGAGAGCCTTTTGGCAGGTTGGACGGCAGGTTGAAGACGCGGAAGTCACCGATCATTTCGCAGGCTGCCGGATCGATGGCGTCGCCTTCGAGGATTTCCACGTGAATCCGTTGCTGCCCTTCGGTGTTGGTACCGAATTTCTGCCGCACATTGTGTGGCACGGGGGTGTTGCGAGGGATCATGATGTGGTTGATTTTGCGACTGCGGTCCTTTGGGTCGGTGATTTTGATACCGAGGGAGTGTGAGTTGACGTCGCTGGTGCGGACCGATTTGAGCCGCTTTTGCAGGGCATCCACAACACCGCTGGAATTCACGCCATGGCGAGCCTGCAGAATGGCGGCGTGGATAGCTGCGCCCTCAGCGACTGCCCGTTCGGGCTTCAGAGCTCGTGAGGGTTCTTTCCGGCAGACTTCACGCAGCATCTGTTCAACCACTGGCATGTAGGTTGAACCACCAACAAGTACGATTTCATCAAGTTGTCCCGGGCCGATACCGGCCTGTTGAAGCACTAGTTCGGTGGTGTCCTTGGTTCGCTGCAGCAGGTCTGCCGTCATGCGTTCGAAGTCGTTTCGGGAAACGGAAACCGACAGAGTGTTTCCCTTGTAGTAGACTGATATGGGCACCTGCATTTTGGTGCTGAGGTCGCGTTTGGCGTCTTCAGCTTCCTGCTGGAAGTTGCGGAGGGCTTCCGGATCTTCGCTGGGATCGGCATTGAACTTGCGGCGGAACTGTTCGACGAGGTGGTCAGACAGGCGTTTACTCCAGTCGAGACCTCCCAGCATCACGTCACCGTCGGTGGCCAGCACGCGGAAGTTGGTGGGGGTATAGCGAACGACTGTGACGTCGAATGTACCGCCACCAAGGTCGTACACCATGATGGTTTTTTCGTCGGCCTTGATGTCGGTGCGACCGAAATCGCCTTTACTCCATGCGTAGGCGAGCGTCGCGGCGGTTGGTTCATTGATAATGTCGATGACATTCAGGCCGGCAATCTTGCCGGCATCCTGGGTGGCTTTGCGGCGAACGTCGTTGAAGTAGTAGGGGACGGTAATCACCGCATTGGCGATGGGTCCGATGATCTTCTCGGCGTCCTGCTTCATCTTTTTGAGGATGAGGGCAGAGATGAATTCGGGAGTCAATCGTTTGTTCTGGTAGACGACAGAATAGTTTTTGTTGCCCATTTCGCGTTTGATGGCTTCCACGATGGACGACGGATCGGCCACGGAGATGCGTTCGAACGATGGTCCGACGACAACTTTGTCTTCGTCGAGGAGGACGACCGAGGGGGTAATTTCCCGACCATCGGCGTTGGAAATGACAGTGGGGTTGCCGTCTTTGTCCAGCATGGCGATGGCGCTGAACGTGGTGCCAAGGTCGATGCCGACGGTATTTCCTTCGAGAAACTTCATTTCAGCCCTCAGATCTGTAGTAAACGTGCACCAGCAGTGGTGATTCGTCCGGGAATTGTCGGAATCGGTCTGTCCGACGCTCCAAGGCCACATTCTGGCATTGAAAATGAGGTTATTCAAGCGGGAGAACGGGTGAATTAGCGCGACCGGGCAAGGGAGAGGGGGGATTTGGGGGCGATTCGGTCTGTGCGGTCGAGAATTGCGGGTGCGAACTGGCCAGTGGTGGCGGTTGTTCGCTTGCGTCGAGCCGTCGGACGCGTGAGGATGTCAACACACGATTCGAATGTCAGTAGGGTCAGTCGGGAGGGTCAGGGGACGTGTGGCAGTCTTTGAAAGTCCTTTTTCTGCTCAGTTTTCTGGCCTCGGGTGTGGTTTGGTCGCCGTCGGCCATGGCCCAGGTGGATCAGCCGACGGTGGTGCTGGGTGACAGTCGTGGGCCGTCGATTATTCTGATTCTGGCTGACGATCTGGGGTATGGTGAGTTGGGTTGCTACGGGCAGCAGTTGATTCAGACGCCTCGACTGGACCAGATGGCGGCGGAAGGTCTGCGATTCACGCGATTTTATTCCGGGGCGACGGTGTGTGCTCCGTCGCGCAGCGTTCTGATGACCGGGCAGCATCACGGTCACACTCGAGTCCGCGGAAATGCGGGTGCGGCGAACCCGTCAGCACAGGCCTTGCGGCCTGAGGATCTGACGCTGGCGGAATTGCTGCGTTCGGTCGGTTATCGCACAGCACTTTTTGGTAAGTGGGGTCTGGGCGACGTGGGAGCGGCGGAATCCGGATTGCCCGGTCGACAGGGTTTTGATGAATTCTTTGGTTATCTGAACCAAATGCATGCTCACAATCACTTCCCGGCTTTTTTGTGGCAGAATGAGCAGCGGGTGCTGCTGCGAAACACTGTGCATGCCGTGGGAACCGCGGGTGCTGGTTATGCGACTGAAGCGGTGGAATATGCGGATGATCTGTTCACGGAACGCAGTCTGCAGTTTGTTCGTGAACAGCGCGAGCGGCCATTTTTTCTGTTCCTGAGTCTGGTGACTCCGCACGCCAACAACGAGCGGACGCGGGAGCAGGGAAACGGGGCTCACGTTCCGGATTTCGGCCCTTACGCAGATCGCGACTGGTCAGAGCAGGATCGGGGCCACGCCGCGATGATTACTCGCCTCGATGCTCATGTGGGGCGTCTGCTGGACGAACTTCGAGTGCTGGGATTGGCGGAGCGGACTCTGGTCTTATTTTCCAGTGATAATGGGCCCCATAACGAAAGCGGGCACAATCCGTCGCGTTTCAGGCCAGCGGGTCCCTTCAGCGGCATGAAACGCAGCCTGACGGATGGCGGGATTCGGGTACCATTTCTGGCCTGGTGGCCTGGAACGATCGCGGCGGGTGGTGTCAGCGAGCATGTGGGGTATGCTGGTGATGTGCTGGCTACGGCGGCTGAGCTGGCTGACTGCCCTGCCCCGTCGCCAACGGATTCGCTCAGTCTGGTGCCGATATTTCGTGGTCAGCCCGAGCGTGCGGGGCAGCACGAGTTTCTGTACTGGGAATTTCACGAGGGAGGTTTTCGGCAGGCCTGTCTGTACCAGCAGCGATGGAAGGCCATTCGCCGACTGGGCGGTGTGGCGCAGTTGTTCGATACGCAGATTGATGTGGGTGAAAAGACCGATGTGGCGGCGCAGCATCCGGACATTCTGGCGCGGGTGACCGACTATATGAACGGGGCTCGCAGTGAATCCTCGGACTGGGTACCTCGAGCAAAGTAATTGAGCTGTCGGACCGTGAGTTCAGGATCAGGCTGCGACCAGGTAGACCAGCAGGGCAGTTTGTCCGGAGGCAATGGAACCTGAGACAGTGAAGGTGAATTTCAGGTTTCGCAGAAACATCCAGAACAGCAGCAGCAGAACCATCAGCGTTCCGGCGGCTTTGAACTGCAGGAACAGCCAGACTTCGCCCGAAGCCACTTCGATCAGCCAGAGGCCAATCGGGTTTTGCTCGGTTTCCAGCATCACTTCGCGGAATCGCAGCGTGAGCCAGCAGTCGTAGGCTGAGACGGCAGCGATCAGTACCTGGAAGAAGGGGAACCACAGTTTCCAGCGACGGATTTCGTCAAGGACAAGTTGCATGTTTCAGATTTCCTCGGGGCTCAGACTTCCCTGACTGCAGTCGGCAGGAATTGAGCAGTTGGCAGCGGTGGCACTGCGGTGCTCTGTTTGTGTCTCTTCAGGCAAACGCCGGACCATTTCCGCGATTTGCGATGGGTTGCGATCGAGAACACCGGTGATGGGATGCGACGGGCACATTCTGCTGGAATGCGTGTGTCGTGGTTGCCATGTTCGTGAGCAGGGTTGCTGTGTGACCGGGCGGTCGGTGGTGCTGCTGGTGGTGCTGAGCGACAGGGAGGTTGGCGAGCGTGTCTTCGGCCGGCTCGTGCGGTGCGCGGAATCCGGGCGAGTTTGCCGTGAGAACAGACAGTCGGGGCCTGAATGCTGGCGATCAGGCTTCGGGCTGGTCTGGAAAGCGGTGACGAGGCCATCAAACGGGGGCTCTGAGGTTGTCAGGGGCAGGCAGTCACCGCTATGCTCTGCCGGTCATCCGGTGGCTGATGCCGGGGGTGTTGCACTCTTTGTCGAGTTGGGGAAGTGTCATGCATATGGGAACTGAGGCTGCTGCGTCTCCTGTGGGGAATTCGCCGCAGCTGCTGGGGCATCCGACAGGGTTGTTCAACCTGTTTTTTGCCGAGATGTGGGAACGTTTTTCCTACTACGGCATGCGGGCGCTGCTGATCTTTTACATGACCAAGGACTTCCTGAAGTTCAGCGACAGTCAGGCTTACACGGTTTACGGGGCTTACACCGCTCTGGTCTACATGACTCCGTTCATCGGAGGTTTACTGGCTGACCGTCTGCTGGGTCAGCGACTGGCGGTGATTCTGGGTGGTATTCTGATGGCGGCTGGTCACCTGCTGATGGGCATCAGCAATGAGAAGGCCTTCTATTTTGCGTTGGCGCTGGTGATCATAGGGAACGGTTTTTTCAAACCGAACATCTCCACGATTGTGGGAACCCTGTATCCTGCCGGCAGCCCTCGACGGGATGCCGGATACACGATTTTCTACATGGGAGTGAACATGGGGGCTGCCATGAGCCCTCTGCTGTGTGGTTACATTGGTGAGAACTACGGCTGGCATTATGGTTTTGGTCTGGCGACGATTGGGATGATGGTGGGTCTGGCGGTGTTCATCATGCCGAACCTGGTGACGCAGTTGATGATTGCCGTGGGTGCGGCGGCGGCGGTGGTGGCCCTGCTGGTGTATCGTCCCAGCGACCCGGCAGCGATTGCCCTGAACGCATTTGTTGCGGTTTGTCTGGCCGTAGCTGCCGGAGTTTCCATCGTGGCGCTTGGCCGTGGTGGATTGCCGCAGACTGCTGGTACTCTGAAATCCGGTCCGGTGTCAAAGGAAATGCTGCTGATGGTACTTGGTGGTGTGGCCGTGGCGATTCCTGTCGTGGCAATGTTCGTGTCGGGATTCAAACTGGTGTTTCCCGAGCCGCTGCAGTTGGTGTCTGCAGAGACGGTGAAACAGGTGGAAACCTCGCAGATACCGGGAGCGGCAGTTTTGTCGATCTTTCTGGCTGAGGTGAGTAAGCCGGCGGGTCTGTTACTGATCCTGACTGGCGTGATCGCCTTTGGTTCTCTGATTCTGCAGACGCTGACGATGGAGCGGATAGCCCGCCATCGCATGCTGGTCGTATTGACTCTGACGTTTTTCTCAATGCTGTTCTGGTCCTTCTTTGAGCAGGCGGGCAGCAGCCTGAACAATTTTGCGGATCGGAATGTGGATCGCGTAGCGGAAGTGGATCGGCTGATTGCTGAGTCTGATATCGGGACGGTGATTCAACTGCAGCCGACTCAGGAGCAGCTCGGTTACACGAACGGCACAACCCTGTTTACTATGGACCAGCTGGACAAGCTGCGAGCGGACGAAGCAGCGAAGGGTAAACAGGCGAACTTCAACTTCACCATTGACTGGACCGTGGCGGCGGACAACGTGGGGATGGGTGTGACAGCCCGGGATGGTGAGCTGGCGGCCAGCACATTCCAGGCGGTGAATGCAGTCTGCATTCTGATTTTCGGCCTCGTCTTCACCTGGATCTGGTCAACGCTGGGAGCGCGGGGGCTGGACCCGTCTCCGCCGGTGAAGTTTGCCCTCGGGCTGATTCAGCTGGGGCTTGGATTCGGTGCATTCTGGTATGGTGCTGTGCAGCATGATGCGCGGGGCATGGTGGGTGTGTCATGGCTGCTGTTGGGGTATGTGCTGCATACGACAGGCGAGCTGTGTCTGTCACCGGTGGGTCTGTCGATGATTGCGCGGCTGGCACCGAAAGTGCTGGTCAGTACGGTGATGGGTGCATGGTTTCTGGCTACCGCATTCTCGCAGTACCTGGCGGCCATGATTTCTCAGTTGACGGGCAGTGAGCATGGTGGTTCTGCGGAGCCGGGCATTCCGGCACCTTTGCAGACAGTGATGGTCTACGGGGATGTATTTCTCCAGATTATGCTGTTCGCGGTGGGATCGGGCCTGATCTGTCTGGTGCTGTCACCGCTGCTGGCACGGGGAACGCATCCGGAGGCGCCGGAGGATACGGGGGCTTGAACGCAGGCCGGTACGAGGCCAAAAGGCAGAATTCCGGGGTCACTGATTCCGAATCCGGTGGATTCGGTTGTCTGTGACCCCTGTTTGTTTCTGCTGCTGATTGACGTGTCTCGGCGCGTGCGTTCGTGGTTGCAGGGCGATATCATGCCGCGATCCAGGTTGTTTCCTTTTTTCCTGCCGGTTCGGGAGATCCTCATGGTCTGCAGAATCCTGTTTGCTGTAACTCTGCTGATGGCGATCTTCCGGCAGCAGGCGTCATGCAGTGCTCAGCCGCAGCAGTCCGAGGCATTTCAGGCGGAGCTGCGAACTCTGGAGCGGGACCCGGCCAATCCGTGGCATCCGCGTCTCGGTTCTCCGCGTCTGCTGACTCCGGAATGGGTTGGTGATCAGACAACGCAGGCCGTCGTCGTCCTGGCGATCGACGACATGCGTGATCCGGCGAAGTACGAAGCGTATCTGCGACCGATCCTGAATCGATTGAAGCAGATTGACGGGCGAGCGGGCCTGAGCATCATGGCGAATGATGTGCAGCCGGATGACCCGCAGTTGCAGAGCTGGCTTGGGGAGGGGTTGAGTATTGAGTGTCATTCGGCCGATCATCCGTGTCCGCTGCTGCAGGGCGGTGATTTTGCAAAGGCCAGGTCGACGTTTGACAGGTGTGTTGATCGGATGGCGGGTATTCCAGGGAATCGTCCGGTCGCTTTTCGCACACCCTGCTGTGATTCCCTGAATACAGTCAGTCCGCGTTTCTTTGCCGAGATTTTTGGCGGGACGACAGCGGGTGGGAGATCTTTGCAGATCGATTCATCCGTGTTTATGTTCTTTACGTCACGCGATGCAGAGCTGCCGCGTGAACGAGTGCTGGATGCAGACGGTCGTGAGCGATTCCTGAAGTATCTGCCGAAGGGCAATCGGTTTGGCGGTAATCTGCAGCAGCACTTTGTGAACTACGTCGAGAACTACCCTTATCCATGGGTGATCAATGGAAACTGCTGGCAGATTCCCTGCCTGGCCCCCAGTGACTGGTCAGCGCAGCATCTGCAGGGCGTGAACAATCCGGTCACAGTGGACGACTGGAAGGCGGCCATTGATCTGACGGTGGCGAAGCGTGGCTGTTTCAGTCTGGTGTTTCATCCGCACGGCTGGATTCGTCCGGAGCAGGTGGTGGAGCTGATAGATCACGCGGTCACGACGCATGGTCCGAAAGTGAAGTTCCTGAATTTTCGTGAGGTGAGTGAGCGGTTGAATTCTGCGTACTGTGGCGGCCTGACGCTGCGTGAGCAAGCTCCGGGGTTTCTCGTGGAGCACCAGCGGGCGGTTGAGCAGCAGCGCGTGCTGACGGCGCTGCCTGAGCAGGATCAGGAGACGCTGGCTGTGGTGCTGCGGGATCCGGCGAAATTTGGCCTGCCACCTGTGCGACGCAGCGACGGCACGCACAATGGTTTTTTTGTGCATGACGGTCATCTGTGCTGGCAGAATGAAGATACGGCAGGTTTGCCGGATCTGCTGGTGCGGGCTGCGATTCCGACGGTACTGGCGAAGGCGCGGCGGGTGGTGTCCACCGAGCGTGAGTCGCTGGTGCCGGTGGGAGCAGCGGTCGTGGATGTAACTCCGGATTATCCGGTGCGGCTGACGGGTTACGGGAATCGGCTGAAGGAGGCGGAGACGGCGGCGGTCCGAATTCATGCTCGAGCGCTGGCGATCGGTGCGGCTGACAATCTCCACGCGCTGTTGCTGACGGTGGACAATTGTGGGGTGCCGCTGGAGATGACTGAGGAGGTTTACCGGCGGATTGCGGCGAAGGTGAATGTGGCTCGTGAGCGTTTTGCGATCAGTTCGACACATTCGCATTCAGCTCCGTGGTTACGCGGGTTTGCGCCGAATATTTTTGCGGAAGTTCCTGAGGATCATGCGGGCCGACTGGCGCGATATGAGGCTGAGTTGACGGAAAAGCTTGTGCAGGTGGCGGTGGCAGCGATTGAGAAGCAGGTGCCGGCGTCACTTCATCTGGGGTATGGTGAGGCGGGTTTTGCCATGAACCGACGGGCTCTGAAGGAGGGGCGTTGGGCGGGATTTGGTGAGGTTCCGGATGGTCCGGTAGACAGACGCGTGCCGCTGCTGGCTGCACGGGACGCGAGTGGGAAGGTTGTTGCTCTGCTGGTGAACTATGCCTGTCACTGCACGACGGAGACCGGGGAATTCAATCAGATCAGTGGGGACTGGGCAGGGTTTGCGGCCGACATGCTGGAGTCGGAGATCGCGGGAGCTGTCGCGCTGGTGGCCATTGGCTGCGGTGCGGATGCGAATCCGTCGCCGCGGGGCACTCATGAGCAGGCTCGCGTGCACGGTCAGACTCTGGCGAAGGAAGTGCAGCGAATACTGGGCACGACTGGCGCAATGAATCGAATCAGTGGTGGGATTACGGCGAAGTTCAGTCGGATTGATCTGCCGCTGGGACGTGTACCGACGAAGGAGGAGTTGCAGGCGGAGTCCGGGCAGCCTGGGGTGGCGGGTTCGCGGGCGCGGCATTTTCTGAGCTTGCTGGAAGCTGGTCAGCCTGTACCGACGACTGTACCGAACTATCCGGTGCAGACGTGGTGTTTTGGCGAGGATCTGGCGATGGTGTTTTTGGGTGGTGAAGTGGTCGTGGACTACAGCATCCGGCTGAATGAAATGTTTGATGGCCGTCGGCTGTGGGTGAATGCCTACAGCAACGATGTGCCGTGTTATATTGCTTCTGCGCGTTTGCTGCGGGAGGGCGGTTATGAAGTGGATTCGTCGATGCTGTATTATCGGCGTCCGTCCCGCCTGGCTCCTGAGGCGGAAGATCTGATATGTGACGCTGTGCAGAAGCAGCTGCCGCGGCATTTTTATTCCGATTCGCTGCAGGCAAAGTTCCCGGCTCCGAAGAGTCCTGAGGAATCGCGTGCCGTCCTGCATGCTCGTCCCGGGTTGCGTGCCGTGCTGGCGGCTGCAGAGCCTCTGATCAGGGATCCGGTGGCTTTTGACTGGGACGAGCGTGGGCGGTTGTGGGTGGTGGAGATGGGGGACTATCCGGCGGGTGGTGGTCAGACCGGGCGAGTGCGAATTCTGGAGGATGTGGACGGGGATTTTGTGTATGACCGAGCGGTGACATTTCTTGACGGACTGGATTTCCCGAACGGGATTCAGTGCTGGCGGGGTGGTGTGCTGATCACGATGGCGCCGCAGGTTCTGTATGCCGAGGATCGGGATGGTGATGGGGTGGCTGATCTGCGGCAGTCGCTGTACGCGGGATTTGTGGAAGGCAATCAGCAGCACCGAGTGAATGGTCTGCGGTGGGGGCTGGACGGTTGGTTGTATCTGGCGAATGGCGACAGCGGAGGTTTGGTGACGGGTCTGGGAGCGATACCGGGGGTACCGGATTCCGGTGGCGGTGGTGCGACGGGTGCACCGGTGCTGCTGCGTGGTCGGGATCTCAGAATTCAGCCGGACACGAATCGAGCGCAGGGTGTCGCCGGGACGACGCAGTTTGGGCGTGAGCGGGATGATTTCGGCAACTGGTTCGGCAATAACAACTCGAATCCGATCTGGCAGTATCGTCTGGAGGAGCGTTATGTGCAGCGGAATCCGCATGCGCGTCTGGCGGGCGTTACTGAGCAGGTGTCTGCGGTGCCAGGTGCGGCCCCTGTGTTTCCTCGCAGCACGACGCTTGACCGGTACAACGACTTTGGCACTGCGAATCGGTTCACGTCGGCCTGTGGCACGATGATCTATCGGGACGTTTGGCTGGGGCCGCAATTTTACGGGAATGCTCTGACGGCTGAGCCGGTGCACAATCTGGTTTCGCGACTGGTTTTAACTCCTGATGGTGCCGGGTTTCACGGTGAGCGGGCAACGGATGAGCAGTCATCAGAGTTTGTGGCATCGGAAGACAACTGGTTTCGTCCCACGATGCTGCGGACCGGGCCGGATGGAGCCGTGTGGATTGCGGACATGTATCGTGCGGTGATTGAGCATCCGGAGTGGATTCCGGCGGAGTATCAGCGCAAGCTGGCGCTGGATGCCGGCAGTGATCGGGGCCGCATTTATCGCATTATTCCGGCCCACGAGTGCTGCGGCGGGGAACAGCCTGCGGTCGAAAGTCAAGCAAATTCCGAGAGCCGTCGATTCTTTGTAAAGGATTGGAAAACACTGGATTTGGTGTCGATTGCGGAGCGTGTGGGCAGTGTCAACGGGTGGTGGCGTGACACGGCGCAGCGGCTGCTGCAGCATCGCATTGCTGAGTCGGCGGGGCATGCTGGGGTGCTGGCGACACTGCGGCGGATCAGTGCGGGTGAGGGTCCTGCCGCCGGACAGGCTCTGGCGACGCTGGCGATGCTGGCCGAGCAGCAGCCGGATCCTGAGACGCTGACGGCGATTCAGGCGGGCTTGCGGCATGGGGATCCGCGTGTGCGAGCGTTGTCGGTGCAATTGCTGGAACCGCAGTTGCGCGTGGGGTCGACCGAGGTGTTGCAGGCTGTTGCGACACTGGAGTCGGACGGTGACGAGCGAGTGCGGCAGCAGCTTGTTTTGAGTCTGGGTGAGGTGCCCGGGAGTGCTGCGGCTGCGGTGCTGGGGCGGCTGCTGGCAGCGGCTCCGGATCGCCAGTGGGTGCAGCGAGCGGGGCTGACTTCGCTGTCCGCCGAGAATATCGGGGATGTACTTGAGTCTGTTCTGCAGTTGAATGCTGAGGGCACTGACGAGCTGACTGGGCGACTGTTGTCTCAGGCTGCCGAGTTCGGGCGGTCGGAGGCACTGGCGGGGCCTTTGCGGAGCATGCTGCAGCGGGTTGCCGACCAGCCGGAGCGGGTGAATATTACAGCGGTGTCCGGCGTCGTACGATCGGTACTTGGGGGGGTCGCCGGAGCGGCCTTGCGATCTGACGGTGCGATGCAGATGGCACTGCAGTCTGCCAGCAACGCGGTAACCGGTCTTGCGCGGGATGCTGACGCTGAATCCGGTCAACGAGCTGCCTGTGTGGGGTTTCTGGATGCCGTTGGAGTGGATCCTGTGCAGCTCAAGGATCTGTTGCAGCCGCAGGTGCCAGTGGAGGTGCAGCGGATGGCGGCTTCGGTGATTTCCCGACGTGGAGCGGAGTCGACGCTGTCGGAGGTCCTGAGGGAATTCAGCGGTCTGTCTCCGGCAGTGCGAGCGGAGCTGCTGGACGGCATGCTGAGTCGTTCGACATCAGTGGATTGGCTGCTGGCAGCGCTGGAGGCGGGCATTCTTTCTGCTGTGGATCTGGATGCGGCACAGCGGGACCGGTTGCTGAGTGATCGGCGTGAGGCTGTCGCGAAGCGTGCTCAGCGGTTGCTGGAGGTATCGGGAGCGGGGGATCGCGTGGCTGTGGTTGAGCAGCAGCAAAAGCAGATGGAGGGCCTTGTGGGGCAAGCGGCAGCCGGTGCAGTGGTATTTGAGAAACGCTGCGGAAGCTGTCATCGACTGCAGAACATTGGTCGTGAAGTTGGGGCTGACCTCGCGGCATTGAAGGATCGTTCGACTGGCGCTCTGCTGACGGCAATTCTGGATCCGAACCGGGCGGTAGAGTCGAAGTTTCTGAGTTACACAGCGGTGACGACAGAGGGTGTGCAGCATGTGGGCATGCTGCGTGGCGAGAGTGGTAACGCGATTACGCTGCTGGGGCCTGACGGTCGCGAGCAGACTCTGGCCCGCAGTGAACTTGAGGTTCTGACTGCTTCGAAGCGATCGCTGATGCCGGAGGGGCTGGAGAAGGACCTGGGTGCTCAGGATCTGGCAGACGTTATCGCGTTCGTGCAGTCGGCTGGGGCTGCGTGGAAGCAGTTTGAGGGGAATCTGCCGACCGTGGGTCAGTTGCAGGCTGACGGCTCAATTCTGCTGCCGGCATCGGGAGCGGAGATTTACGGTCCCAGTCTGGTGTATGAGGGGAAATACGGAAATCTTGGATTCTGGTGCAGTCCGGAGGACTATGCGCGGTGGACATTTGATGTGCCGCACAGCGGGGACTGGCGGGTTGAGCTGGAATTTGCGTGTGAGGACGGGACGGCGGGAAGTCCGATTCGTTTTTCGACGGGCACGCGGCTGCTGACAGCGCGAGTTCCGGGGACGGGGACGTGGGACGAGTATCGTCGCTGGGAGGCGGGGACGATTGATCTGCATCGTGGTCGCGGACAGTTGATCGTGACAGCCCCGGAGCAGCCCGGGATGGCGTTGATTGATCTGAAGGCGATCCGGCTGCTGCCACCGAAGTAGTGTGCGGGGGGCGGATGTGGATTGGCTGCCGTGGTTGGTTCAGTGTGAAGAAGGGACAACGTGATGACTTCTGGCCTGAAAAACGTGGGTTGGTCCGGTAGATGGTTGGCAGTGACCGGAATTCTCTGCTGGCTGTATCTGTTGAGTGCCGGAGCGCATGCACAGAATCAGATTCAGCGGGAGAATGCGCTGCCTGGGGCTACGGACTGGCAGTTGACTCGAGTGAAGATCGTGGGCAGTGGATGTCGTTCGGTTCCGGTGGAGGCGTATTGTTCGCGTCAGAGTGTGGCTGCGGGTGAAACGATCGATATTATGGCTTCTACGAATCCCGCGCGGGCCTTTCGTCTGGAGATTTTCAGAACGGGCTGGTATGGCGGTCGAGGGGCTCGACTGATGCAGACCATTGAGCGTGTGGACTGCGCGACTCAACCGGATCCGCAGCCTGGTGAGAAGAATCTGCATGAGTGTCGCTGGAAGCCGACGGTGTCGCTGACAATTCCGGAAGACTGGCTGAGCGGTGTGTATCTGGGGCGACTGACAACGATCCCGGACGGGCATGAGCCGTACTGGCAGAGCTATGTGATTTTTATTGTGAGGGACGACCGACCGGCCGACGTTCTGTTCCAGTGTTCTGATAACACGTGGCAGGCGTACAATGTCTGGCCATCGAATTTTTCCGTTTACACGCATCCGAAAGGCGGTCAGGGGCCGTGGGCGGACGTCAGTTTTGATCGTCCGTATGGCCGTGAGTCTCAGTACACTTCTGTGGTGAATGATCCGCTGACTGTGGGTGCGGGTGAGTTTCTGCCGTATGAGTTCCCGATGACGTACTGGCTTGAGCAGCAGGGATATGATGTGACGTACGTCTCGAATTCCGACATGCTGACTCCGGATCGTGGTCTGAAGTGTCGCAGTTTCATCAGCATTGGTCATGACGAGTACTGGGATCAGCGGCAGTTTGACAGTGTGTCAAAGATGCGGGATGCGGGAGTGGACCTGCTGTTTCTGAGTGGCAACAGCGTGTGCTGGGTCAGTCCGCTGCGTGCCGGGGCTGACGGGCGACAGAATCGGATATTCTTTCGTGGTGGGCCGTACGGCGGCGAGAACGACTATGCGGTGCAGCGTGAGCGTGAGCACGGGCCGTTTCCGCATCGCGGGCCGGACGAGGGGTTGCTGATGGGGGCGCGCAACGTGGAACCGGTGAATGGTGGAGGCGACTGGACCGTGACCAAATCGGATCACTGGATGTTTCGCGGCACTGGTGTGAAGAATGGTGATTCGATTCCGGGTTTGATTGGCTGGGAGTATCACGGCCAACCGGCGGAGATACCTGGTCTGGAGGTGGTTGCCGGTGGGACGGCGTGGCAGGGTGGTGTGAACCCGCAGCAGTGGACGGCGACGATTTATCCGGGTCCAAAGGGGAACTTTGTGTTCAATGCGGCGACGATCTGGTGGGCTCAGGCGCTGGGGGATCCTCCTGGGCATACTTTGCCGTGGTCACATTACAGTCGTCCGCATGGGCCTGATGAGCGGGTGCAGATCATGACTCACAATCTGCTGCAGCGGGCGATTGAAAACTGAAATTTTCGGAAAATTCCGGGTTTCAGGGAGCCTTTGGCAACTTATGGACGTCAAATGTTGTGTGGGGGTCTGTGTGCCGTGAGAAACTGATGACAGACAGTGAGGGAGCGTCCAATGAGCGGTCTGCTGCTGGTCCCGGGTTGTGATGTCTGCCGTGATGTTCTGCGACCAGCGGACTCGCGTTTGTCGAGGTCGGTGTTGTTTGTGGGTATTGTTGCTCTGAGCAGCCTGCTGAGTGTGGAAGTTGCCGGTCAGGACGTCGTTATTCCGGGACCGCGGCCATTGCCGATTCCGGTGCCGGCGCCGGTGGCAGACTATGAGATCAGTCGTCTGGAGGTGCATGCTGTTGTCCGTCAGCAGTCGGCGAGGGTGCGGGTCAGCAATGTGCTGAAAAATCCGGGTCCGGGGACGATAGAGGCTGCGTTTCTGTTCCCACTGCCTGATGACGCCGTGGTTGGTTCGCTGACACTGCTGGTGGATGGCAAGGAGCTCACGGGGCTGGTGCTTGAAGCGAAAGAGGCGCGGCGGATTTACGAAGCAACGGTGCGTCGTCAAAAGGACCCGGCGCTGCTGGAGTATGCAGGGCGTCGATTATTGCGCAGCAGTGTGTTTCCGATTCCGGCCGGTGCCGAGCGAACGGTGGAGTTTGAGTACGTCGTACTGCCGGTGCCTCGTGGCAGTCTGCGTGAACTGAGGTTGCCACTCCGCTCGGTGCGGGCCGCACAGTCGCTGGGTACGGTGGGAGCGGCACCCCTGAAGGTGCAGCAGTTGGAGGTGACTGTCACGATTCACAGTGAGCAGCCACTCTCGACGCTGTACAGTCCTTCGCATGCGGACATGACAATCAGCGGCGGTGCTGAGCAGAAGACTGTGTCTGTGAGACAGTCTTCGCCGGGTGTTCCCGCTGACTTTGTGCTGATGTACAACAGTGGTGTTGAGGACGGCCTGCCGGCTGTTCTCAGTTATCGTCGTGATGCAGCAGAGCCGGGCTATTTCATGGTGCTGGCTGCTCCGGCGGATCAGCAACCGCGACCGGTGCCGGGTGGACGCAGCATTGTGCTGGTGGTTGACAGATCGGGTTCGATGCGGGGTGAAAAGTTTCTGCAGGCACAGCAGGGAATTCGGCGTTTGCTCGAATCGCTGAGTGCGGACGATTATTTTGATCTGGTGGTTTACGACAGTGATGTGGAGTTGTTCCGAAATCAACTGCAACAGGCGACTCCTGAGAACATCCAACTGGCGCTGCAGTGGTCTGATGCGTTGAAGCCGCAGGGGGGGACAAATATTTCTGAGGGGCTGACGGCCGCTCTCAGGCTGGCAGCGAAGGGTGAACGCCCGGCGTGGGTGTTGTTTCTGACGGATGGACTGCCGACTGCGGGGGTTGTTGATGAGAAGCAGATTGCGGAGCTGGCGTTGCAGGAAAATCGCGGCGAGGCTCGAATTTTCTCTCTTGGTGTGGGTTATGACGTGAATTCGCGGCTGCTGGACCGTTTAAGTGCAGCGCATCGAGGACGAACAGCATACGTACTGCCGGGTGCGCAGATCGATGCGGCCGTTGCGGCGATTGAAGCAGGGATTGCCAGTCCACTGCTGACGGACCTGCAGCTCCGTCTGACCGATGCAGCCGGTCGGGAAGCCGAGGGGATTACTCGGACATGGCCGAAGAAATCCAGCGATCTTTATCGCGGTGAGGTTTTTGTGTACACGGGGCGTTATCGTGATGCTGGCGAGGTGCGGCTGGAATTGACCGGAAAGCGCGACGGTGGACCGGTGACCCTGACGGGTACTGGTCAATTGACGGCACAGAGCAGTGATTCCTCATTATCCTTCGTGGAGCGGCTCTGGGCGGGACGCCGGATCGCGGAACTGACGGCTCAAATGGATCAGAATGGGGAGAGTGACGAGTTATTGACGGAACTGCTGGAGCTTTCGAAGAAGCATGGCATTCTGACTCCGTGGACATCCTTTCTGGCTGACGAGCGGCAGTCGCTGGACGCGGTGACTGCTCTGCCGGCATTGCGGGGTGCGGTGCGCGAACAGGCGCAGCGGGTGTCGGGGGCAGCGGCGATTCACAGCCGAAGTACTCTGCAGCGGCTGGCCGCATCGGCTGGTGCTGCGCCCGCATTTGGCAGTGGAGGAATGCTGAGCGGTGCGGCTGGTCAATCGTCGGCACCGCGCCCGGGGGCAACTGCTGTTGATGCTGCGACGGCAAAGCGTGGGATCCTGAGCCCGCGAGTGGTCGGGAACCGGACGTTTTTCTGGAAGGAATCCTGCTGGGTGGAAGTGGATCTGCAGACTGCGGATCGGAATTCGGCGGAGCGTGTGGTGATGTTTTCCGATCAGTACTTTGCATTGTCGGACAAGGATGCGGACGCGTCACTGTGTCTGGCAGCATTTGGTGAGCAGCCTGTACTGATCAGACTGGGGCAGGTTGTGTATCTGATTGAACCGGCCCGCGGGGCAGGTGAATCGACTGAACGGCCCTGACAGAAACTTCGCAGCAAAGGAAGCCGGCTTGCGGGTGAGGCATCTGGGCAGAGTGTCCGGGTCGTGGCCACTGCGGCAGTGCACGGTTTGGTGCTGCCGAGGGTTGGGTCACCACGCCGGGGTTTCCAGCAGCTTTTCGACGACTTTGCGACGACTGCCGGTTTGTTCGTAGATTTCCAGTTGTCGGCGGGCGCCGCTGGCTGCGGGGATCTCAGCAAGTCTTTCCAGTTCATCCCGGCACTGCAGTTCGGTGGCGGCAGGCCCCAGTCGGGTAATCAGGTCGTCAACCAGTTGTGGCACGGAACGCTGCTGGAAGTCGCGATAGCTGACCAGTGAGGCATCGGCTCCATAGCGGGTGGCTCGCCACTTGTTCTGTTCCACCATCATGGGGTGGTATTCAGACTGAAAGGTTCCTTCGTCGATTTCGCTGGAGATGGTGTGCACGAGGCACTGGATGAGTGCTGTCAGTGAAAGCACGTGGCTGAGGCTTGGGGGAATGTCGCAGACACGAACCTCAATGGTGCCGAAATGGTGATGCGGTCGAATATCCCACCAGATTTCTCGGATGGAGTTGATAAAGCCGGTGTCCATCAGATGTTTGACCAGCCAGACATATTCGCTCCAGTTGCGCATTTGATATGGCAGGCCAGCGGTGGGCAGACCTTCCATGATTTTTGAGCGGTTTGAATGCAGTCCGGTGCTGCGACCTTCCCAGAATGGTGAGTTCGCGGAGAGGGCCAGCAACAGCGGCAGGTGATGCAGCATGCGATCGCAGATCATCACCGCCTTATCACCGGAGTCGACTCCGATGTGTACATGCAGTCCGAACGTGACCAGTCGTCTGACGACGTCTTCCATGAGCGTGACGAGGCGGTGGTAGCGTTCATGGAACGTGATTTTCTGGTGTCTCCACGAGGAAAACGGGTGCGTTCCAGCCCACAGGAGTCGAATGCCCAGCGGGTGCAGTACCTGTTCGATCTGAGCCAGTTTACAGCGGAGGTCGTCTCCGGCTTCCTGGACAGTGCTGCAGACTTTCGTGTTGATTTCGACGTAGCACTGCATGAGTTCCGGCTTGACCGAATCCATCAGTGAGTCGGGCAGGACGCTCAGTACCTGATCGATACAGCTTTTCAGGGAAAGTTCGCGGGAATCGATGAGCTGCAGCTCGATTTCAACTCCGATGGTCGGTTTGGGGTTCGGCGTGAACCTCATGACAGTCATGTGCGGTATCCTGGGGCGATAAGCTTTCGGCGGTCGGTGATTCTGAACTGGGGTAGTGCGGATCGCAAGGTCAGGTCGCGATTTGCCGATTGGCAGTGGAGTGGAGGGGCGAGGCAGTCTGAGAATTCCGGCGAAAACTGCGGGGTACTGTTTTTTTTCCGAGTGCATCCTGACTGTGATCAGCGGCAGTTGCAGGAAACGGAGAATCCTGGGACACTTTCATGGCAACATCGGGGCCGTTGAGGGATATCTGTCGTGTCGTATCGCGCACTGAAAAAGCTGATCGGCGAAACCAGCCTTGAACGCAAGTGTCGGTTTCTGTTCGGTGCTGCGCTGGGTCTGCTGATTACAGCAAGCCTGTGGTGGCATGCATCGCGGACGCGGGACCTGGTGAACAACCAGCAGGAAAACGCGGCCCGCCGTCTTGTGCCGCAGATTCTGCGACTGCATCACTACCAGAAAATTCTTGACCCGGCGATTCCGGCGGTTCTGACGGGCGCGGAGGATGCTGCCGAATTTCGGCAGACCTTCGGTGGTGGCAACGAGCCCGCAGCAGATGTGAATCTTCCGATCTGGCAGCTGATTTCCGCGAATGAACTGGGGGCAAATGCTTCGACTTTCGAGGCAAAAAAACAGTTTGATCTCGACAACACGAGGACTGACTGGTTTCGGTATGTGGTTGTGGATGGTCAGCGGCGGCTGCAGTTTTTCAGTCCGATTCGACTGACCCGCAGCTGTCTTGTATGTCACAGTAAGGACTCGCTTGCCACTTCAGAAAATGTTGCTGAAGCGACGGCGACATTCAATGCTGCGACGCGGCCTTTGGCTGTGCCTGCAGATCTTTCGACTGACAGCGAGCAGGCTCCGGCGGATGCGGAGCTGGTGTCGCAACTGCCTGCGCCGGGTAATCGCGATTTGCCACTGTTCGCGATCGCTGCAATTGATATGCCGCTGGGCGAGGTGGATCAGCAGTTGGCCCGAAACTGGGCCATGCTGGTCGCATCGGGGATTGTGACTGCATTTCTGGCCATGCTGGCAGCCTACGTGATTGTGCGGTATGTGATTGTGAAGCCGGTGCAGCATTTGAAGGATGTCAGTGATGCAATCGCTCGCGGCACTCTCAATCTGCGGGCGGAAATCAGCACTGGGGATGAATTTGAAGAGCTGAGTCAGGCATTCAATCGGATGCTGCGGTATATGAACGCCAAGGGTGATGAGCTGCGGGGTGTCAACGAACGTCTGGACGGAAAGATTGATCAACTGGCACGTGCCAACATGGAGCTGTTCAACAATAACCGTCTGAAGGACGATTTTCTGGCAACGATCAGCCACGAGCTGCGGACACCGCTGAACAGCATTCTGGGCTTCAGTGACATTCTGCAGTCTGCCCCTAACCTGGATGAGCGTCAGCGCCGGTATGTCACAAACATTCAGACTTCCGGGCAATCGTTGATGGTGCAGATCAACGATCTGCTGGATCTGGCAAAGATTGAATCCGGCAAGATGGAGCTTCATCCTGCGTCATTCGCTCTGAGTGATGTGCTGGAACTGCAGGTTCAGCAGATGATGCCCCTCGCGGACCGCCGTCACATTGATCTGCGAACAGATCCGCCGCCTGTGCCGGTGTCTCCTGTGTTTCAGGACCGCGGCAAGATCAGTCAGATCGTGAATAATCTGCTGTCGAATGCCATCAAATTCACTCCGGAAGGCGGCCGGATCAGAGTCTCGTGGCGGGCCAGCGATCCAGGTTTTCTGAGTTTCAGTGTGGAGGACACGGGGATCGGCATTCCCCTCCAGGAACAGGAACACATTTTTGAGAAGTTCCGTCAGGGCTCGACATCGGCCGAGGGACGGGACCATACGAAGCGGGAGTATGAGGGTACAGGCCTCGGGTTGTCGATTGTCCGCGAGCTGTCGAGGCTGCTGGGTGGTGAAGTGAGTCTGAAGAGCGAATTTGGACGAGGCAGCATTTTTTCCGTACGTCTTCCGCTTGAGCTGCCTCTGCGGAGTGACACGGTCAATGCGGATCCGATTGACGGAACGGTTCAGGCACCTCCGTTGATCACAGCCACAGACATTGAGATTCCTGCAAAAGCCGATGCAGAGACCGCAGAAGTACGACTGGACGTGCAAACGATCGGTGGATGAGATCATTCCGTTGGTGGTTCAGGTTTGATTAACACGCCACCTCCAGCGGCTGTGATTCTTATGGAGCCATCAGTGGCAGTTCTCTGGACAGAGACCGGGAATGTCAGCGGAATACTGTCAGCCGCTGACACTTCCGTGCCATCAGTATCGCGTAACACGCTGATCCTTACATCGAGCGGGATGCTGGATGCCTTCCGCATCTTCTCAGACTGATTCAGTGACTTCAGCAGGACAAAGACTCCGGAGTTGCCGCCGGCGGGGCGGTACAGATCGCTGAACGAGACGGTGTCCGTCGACCACAGGACGGCTCCGGTGAGAGGATCGATACGCAGCAGGCAGCCCAGTGCGGGACTGGTCATCACTCCGGAATGTTCCGGGAAACGATCCCAGTTTCTCAGCAGTACGTAAAGGCCGCCATCGGACTCGAAAGCATGCAGATCAGACGCCGGAAACTCGAGCCGCGGATCATCAGACCGGAACAGCACTCGCCCCGTGTTCAGGTCAACAGCGATCAGTCCCCGTCCGTCGGCAGCAGCCAGCAGACGATTGCCGGGAAGCAGGGAGCAGAACCTGTGAATGAGAAGGGGCGGTACTGTGACTTCAGGCTGGTCTGCCAGCAGGTCCAACCCGGTGATACCATCGATGATCAGCAGCCTGCCGGACTCGCTTGAGGCGATAAGGAATCGGCCACATGACACGGGTCTGTTGCCCAGTCCGATTTGCAGTTGCCCTTCGGCAATGAGTCTTCCGGTAGCTGCATCCCAGACGCTCCGTGTCCCGGCCAACGGATCGAACAGAATGATGGCAGAGTCATCACCGAACAGCGGAAGATGATCGGTCGGGTTGAAGAAGAACGGCAAATCCTCACGAAGAGACAATCCGGTTCTCCGCCAGAGTTCGCGGCCTGTGAGGGCGTGACTGCAGTGCAGGCTGTCACCCTGCAACCAGTAAACTCGACCGGCGATGATCGGACCAGGCAGAATGGGTTCATCGGAATCAGGGAATCTGCGTGTCGGAGCGGTCCACAGCCTGCTGAGCTTTCCATTCGGGGCCAGATGGATGGCTGTCAGGCGATTGCGGAACGCCAGAGTCATCAGGCCGGGTGCAGAGTCATCGGGGTTTCGCGGTAACTGCAGTCGCATTCTTTGCCCTGTGGATTCCACTGGCAGACTGGACAGCACGTCGCCGGTTTCATCTGCAGCCTGTATCAGGACGGCGTCGTCGTCAGTGTTGATATGCATGCCGACTCGCAGTCTCAGCCACGGTGGCGGGGTTTCCACGGGCTCGACGGTCACATCCGGCGTTTCCGAATACCGTGGTGGAAGCGGGTGAACATCAGGAATGATGCTCCAGCCTGAGACGGGTTCCTGTTGCTGAGTCGGTGGTGCATGGAGCAGGGGGGCCGTCATCCGCATGGCTGCACGTGCAGCCCGCAGTGCACTCTGAGCGATCTGCAGTTCGTCGGGGCTGCTGTGCCGGGAAAAATTCAGCCATGCGCAGCCCCACAAATCGGACGCCTCGGCCATCCCGGCTGCCTGCAGGTACTGCAGAAGTTCCAGACGCTCTGCTGCATCCTGCAGCAGGCCGGGGTGCAGAATGGCGGCTTCCACATGTTCGGCGGTGAACTTTGGCTGCGGAATACGGGTGACTTTGAACGATTCGGCTGGTATCGGCCATGCGAATGGACTGACAGACCAGGATCTCGTCACGGGAAGCATTGCCGGATTGAAAGGCTGAGTGTAATTCGGGAGGCCAGCCTCTGTCGCGTTCAGCCCCAGCAGCCTCGCCAGTATGGAAGTGCGCATGAGACGCTGAGCATCGGGTTTCAGTGTCAGGATCTTTTCGAGTCTGGCTGCAGCGTTCGGTGTGTCGCGGTGCTGGTTTTCAAGGTCGTCAACCAGTGTTTCAAGCAGCAGGTCCACGTACAGCATGTCAACAGTCGTCGCTGCTGGTTCCCTGCGGGCAGCCCTCAGGGCAGAACTGCGGGCCTCGAGGGCAGCACTTCTGGACAGAAGCGATTCAGCCATCGCGGCCTGCAGCGAGCTATCGTTGCTCAACGGATCGGCGGTTTTCGTTCCAGTTGGAATCCGCAGCATGTGCTCGACCGTTGGCCACGCGGTGACTGAACCCGGAGTGGCTGAGAAAACACTCCGATGATCGACGCTGCAGGCCCCGACGGGAAACTGCATGCGAATAGGCAGGTTGATTCGGGATCCCGGTAATTCCCGTCCCGTGCGAACATCGATGACAGCAACACCAGTACCCCGCAGAGGAAGCAGGCAGTAGTCACCGCTGACAACACCCGTGCCACACAGGTTTCCCGGTGAGATGTGCCACAACTGCCTGCCGGTCGCGGGGTCAAGGCAGCGACAGTGACTGGCACCTGCAAGGATCAACCTGTGTTCGTCGTGCAGCAGCACATGCAGGTCCTGACTGGAATGGGATTTCTCACCTGCAGCAGTGTGCGAGACAGACCAAAGTGTCCGCCCCGAAGCAGCATCGATGCAGGAGACAGCGCGTTGACCAGGCTCAGAACAGACAACTCGATTTTTTGTGACGGAAGTCATGATGCCGGGCATGTGGTCATCGGGAGTTTGTCCTGCCGGATCAGCCTGCAGTTGCAGCAACCGGCTGCCCTGCAGGGCTGAGGTATCGACTGCCAGTTGCCGCGCCCACTCAATTGAGCCGTCCAGTTGGCTGACGCTCACCAGCAGTCCGGTCTGGAGTGTGCAGATGATGCTGCGCCCGCTGGCAGTGCATTCCGTCGTTCCGCGATACCGTTCGGGAAAACCGTCAGCCGGGAGATATCCGACGGGTTGCTGCCAGAGAACTTTTCCGCTGCGAGCGTCAAGGCAGTTGAGGACAATGAAGTCGGGGGAATGCGTAATGACAAACACCTGCATCCCAACGGTTTCCGGGAGTGAAACGAACAGGTGTCCATCGAGCGTCTGTCCGGATACATCCGGTTTCGTATCCGTGTCAGGTTCTGCTGCTGGAGGAAAGGTCGGTGTAATCTGTATCGCTTCACCGAGGTCCGTTCCTGCTGCCCAGCGGACCTGCGGCAGTGCCTGACCGACGGGCAATTGAAGTGAGATCAGTCGTGAGCCATGTCTGTGTTTCGTTGTGCGATTCCCGGGCGGGAATCCGTTCAGAAGGTTATCCTGCGCATCCTGCTGAAGTGGAAGAAAGCCATCGATCACAAAACATGAAGACCGGCTGGTGACGATTCTGCCCCACGTGGGCCGCAGCATTTCGCGTGTGAGCGGTGATTCAGGCTGCCCAAGTACTCCGAAGTGCGAGTGCAGACCGGAAACCGGCAGAAGGGCGGGCAGCGACCACGCTTCCGTGCCGTCGTTTGAATTCAGTGCCACCAGTCTGACGGGAGTTCTGACCAGCACCCACGTCTGCCAGCGTGTGGCGGGCCAGCGATGATACTGCGGCAGGCGGATCGGGGGATCGGGAGCAGCCATCAGCAGTAGTTGGGAAAGGTCGGTCGCCGGCAGTCCCGGCAGATCATGCACTCGCTCCCTCCACGTCCAGACTGGCTTTGGCCATGGGAGCGGAACAGTGGAGTCCGCAGGGGCGGGCGGAATCTGTCCTGCCCGCTGATTCTGCTGACTCCTTTGAACGGCAGATTCGATCAGTGCTCGAAATGCCGGCAGACGAGCCGCAAACGACTGCTCCAGATGGGTTCCGGACAGATGTTCTGCCAGTTCCTCCAGTCGCAGCTCGGCGCTGCCGGGGTCACCGCGCAGGCAAGCCAGCACGATGAGCAGTGTCTGAGCCTGCAAATCGGTCTCGGTCAGTGGAAAGCGGCGGCAAAGATCCAGCAGTTGTTGCTCGTCCGCAGTGGCCACTGCCGTCTGCAGTTCAGCAGCAGCGACTGTTGCTGCATACTGATTCCACGATTGCCGGGTTTCCGGAGCCGCGGTCTTCAGCCACTGAATTGTTGCAGCCCGCAGTCCTGTCCAGTTGGCCTCGCCCGGCACTGGCACATCGGCAGATCGCGAGAACAGATCCTGCAGCCGCTGCAGCGATTGCTCGCCGGGGGCAGACTGCCTCAGTTCCAGCAGTTGCTGTTCGTCGCCGCGTGACCTGAGCATGAGGTCTGACAGGCCGCCTGTCGACTGCTGATTCTCGTCAGTGGCCTGCAATGGGACCCGAGCGCCGCAGCAGATGATCAATGCACACAGCAGGAAGCAGATGGTTCGAATCCAGGGGGACATCAGGTTGCCCTGTGATCATTCAGCCGAAATCACCATGGTGAATCAGGTCATCCTCGGTCACGATCTCAAGCCCTCGCTCGCGAATGACCCGCAGGACCTCTTCGGTCTCGGATGCATACAGAGCAATGGAGCCACGTCCACCGCGTTGATAGAGCATGGGGTAAACATACTCGACGTTCAGTTCCGCAGACATCAGGCTGCTGAGTACGGCCGTGTGAGGCTGGTCAACGCGCGGCAGCAGGACGCCGATCACGTCGGTTTCAAAAAAGTGCATGCCCGCAAATCTGAGCAGTTCCTGAGCACGCTCATAATGATCCACAATAACGCGAGCAACGGCGCAGTCAGAAGAATCAAGAATGGACAGAGCCATGATCCGCAGGTCATCGCGCTCGATACGTCGCAGCAGGTCATGCAGCGAGCCGACGCGGTTTTCCAGAAAAATGACGAACTGTCTGAGACATGGCCAGTCGCGTCCGCGAGTGGTCGCCGGTCCGATCGCTGAATCTTCATCCCATGATGATGGCATGGATAGGTGACTCCGTGCTGCCTGCTGTCACAGTTTCCCCCGCTGACTCGCAGCGTCCCGCACAGTAATCAAATGTGCGAGCCGGTGAAATATCAATCCTGCAATATCTGCCGATCAAAGCCGAGGCGGATCATCGGGGACAGCCAGAAGTATACCCACCAGCAGATCATAAGCGGCGTGACAGCCAACTGTGATCCCAAAACCCCTCAGGAGGAAAACACAGGCAAAAAACAGCCCGGCAGCGGCCCGAAAGGAAAAACTGAACAGGTGAAAAGCGTCGGCCTGAGGCCCGATGTGGTGTGCGAGGGCAAACAGGAAACTGGTCGAAACGGCTGCCATGAGCGCCGCCAGACTGCGGGGAAATTCAAACAACCTGAAAAACAGAAAAGCCACAGGGACCAGCAGCAGCCGAAACATCACCTCCTCATACACTCCCGCACCAACGAACGAAACGGCGCGAATCAGCGGCGGAGAAAGTGACTGCAGAAGAGGACGCTCTGCGATTTGGCTACCCCAGTGGAAAGCAAAATCGTGCAGGCGACCGAGAGCCGCCAGTGACGCTGCCAACAACAGGCTCTCCGCCAGCATACCGGCCTGCGTGGAAAACTGCAGGGACCAGGGATGCCGGCCCGCTATGTGCCAGAACAACAGGATCCCCAGCACCAGAACCGGCAGCAACAACTGCCCTGCCCCGGCCTGTACCAGCAAAGAACGCAACCAGAAATCGGCTCCGTTTCGAACCAGATCCGGATCACTGACCCCAGCCGCGAAAACTCCCCACTCGTAGATTCCCAGCCACGGCAGCAGGAAACACAGACTGGCAAGCGGCGATCTTGCCTCGTTCCAGTAATCCGGTTGGCCTGAAGCATCCGACATGAAACCACCAGGAACTCATGGCCACACGGCTGAGACATCCCTCTGTTTCAGGTATCGGCCTGTACCAGGGTTCGTATGCAGCATCGAACGAATCGATTTGCATATTCAGTTGAGGCAATCGGCGGATCCTGCCGGTGTAGCAACGGGGCATTACAGTCGCGTTGCCAGTCTTGCAGCCAGTCTTTTCAGGGCGGGACTGACATCCAGACTGTCCAGATGCACGTTCAGAATGCTGAAACAGTCCTGATTGCCGAAGGCCGCATGCAGTGCTTTGTCGAGGTCGCCTTCGGTGTGAACCTCGAATCCCCAGCCAGCACCCAACAGGTCCGGCAGTCTGTGGTAATTCCAGTTGAGGATGTCATTGAAGGGCCCCTCCTGAATGAATCTCTCGGTGGAATATCCTTTGTTATTGAGTACCATCACGATCGGGTTGAATTTCTGCCGCACGGCCGTGGAAAGTTCCAGACAGGTCATCTGAAACGCACCATCACCGACAAGTACCAGTGGTCGCAGCGATCGATTGGCGATCTGAACTCCGACCGCCGCCGGGATGGCGAATCCCATCGAGGTATAGTACGCAGTGCTCAGGAACTCGGTATGCTGAGTAATGCTGAGATCCGCAGCGGCAAACAGCGAATCTCCGGTATCCGAGACGACAACCACCTGCTGATCAAGCACCGAATTGATTTTCTCGAACAGGCGGGCGATGGTGATTTTTCGACTGTCTGATGCCTTCCACTGGGCAACTTTGGGCTGACTGATTTTCGGTGCCGAGCGCCGGACGGTGAATTTCGGATCTGCAATGGCCCTCATAAAGTCGGTGAACAGGACATCATGGAAATGATGATGACCGATCCTGAGCTTTTCGCTGGTGGCATACACGCATTTGGCCGGATCCAGCTGTGCCGTGAAGCCCCCAAGATTGATATCGCTCATGAACGTTCCGAGCAAAATGATGCAGTCCGACTTTTCCACCCGTTTCTGCACTTCGGCTCGACCCATCGCCCCTTCATAGATTCCAAGATACAGCGGGTGTCGTTCGCTGACGACAGATTTCCCCAGCAGTGTAGCACTGATCGGAATATTGTTCTGCTCGGCAAATGCCAGCAGTTCCCGCTGCAATCCGAAGCGGTGTACCTCAATGTCTGCAATGATCACAGGAGTTCTGGCGTTTTTCAGCTTTTCCCGAGCCTCGGCGACTGCGGCCTGCAGTGCCTGGGCGTCACTCTCCACCACTTCGGACACCGGCACGTGCGGATGGGGGCAGCGTGCAAGCACCTTGTCGCGGGGCAACTCCAGAAAGACCGGTCGTTTGAAACGGACACACGCGGCCAGTACGCGATCGATTTCCCGGAAGGCCGTCAGTTCATCCTCCAGTGACGCCGACGCCACCGTCAGTTTTTCGAAGACATCCCGCTGAGTATGGAAGTCCCTGACGCGATGGTGCAGCAACGGATCCGACCGACGCTCGTTCATGCCCGGAGCGCCGCTGATTACGATCACCGGGCTTTTTTCTGCATACGCACCGGCGATTGGATTGCACAGGCTAAGTCCGCCAACGCAGTATGTGACGCACACCGCACCAATCCCATTGATGCGGGCATACCCATCGGCTGCGTATCCGGCACAGGCTTCGCTGGTGGTTCCGACCACCCGGATCGGACTTTCCTGCAGCATTCCATAGAACTGCAGCACGAAATCGCCCGGTATTCCGAACACATCGCGAACGCCGTAATCCTGCAGCCTTTTGATCAGGTATTCGGCGATCGTGGGCTGCAATACTGAATCCTGACGCCGCGCTGACGAATGTCTGGTCGCCATCTGAGTCTCCGTTCGTATGTGGGATCCAACGGAAAATGACAGAGTCCTGTCCGTCGAATTCTAGCCACAGTGGCGGATTTGGCGACAACGAAAGGTCAGTTTCTGGTGAGTCTCTGCTGCAAGGCTGAAATGGCCTCCGCGACATCCGGGTCTGCGTTAATCTCTTCGGGTGTTCGCGTGCGGAAGAACGTGGTGCGAGTCTGCGATTCGTCAGGCACGAGGACATCCGGCTGCAGCCCGATTCCGGAGTAATTTCGATCGTCCGGCGAGTAGAATTTCGCCGTAGTCAGCCGGAGGGCCATTTCACGCTCGCCGGGCATTCGTACGATCGTCTGCACGGACCACTTACCGTAGGTGGGACGTCCCACAATCACCCCGCGATTGTGATCCCGCACCGCTCCGGCGATAATCTCACTGGCACTGGCACTGTTGCCGTCCACAATCAGAGCCAGCGGATACGATCGCGTATATGTCCCCGTCACACGGTACACCTGATTCTGATTCTGATTTCTGCCGCGAGTCGACACAACGACCCCGGATCCGATAAATCGTTCGGCCACCGCCGCGGCCGTATCCAGAAGTCCGCCTGGGTTACCACGCAGATCCAGCACCAGCGCCTGCAGCCCTTCCCCCTCAAGGCTTCTGAGCGCGGCATCCAGTTCCTGCACCGTGTCCTCCTGAAATCCCTCCATGCGGATGTATCCGATGCCGCGCTGACGATCCAGCATGCTGCGCCTGGTGATACTGCGAATCTCCACTCGACGTCGCGTGAAATCACCCGAGTGATTCTGGTTGTCAGGCGAAATCCATGACAGTCGGACCGCGGATCCGACAGCACCACGCAGCAACTTTGCCGCATCATCCGTCGACAGGTTGCGACAGTCGGTGCTGTTGATTTCCGTGATGTAATCATCCGGTCGCAGGCCACCTTCCTCAGCCGGACTGCCCAGTAAAACATTCAGCAGATGCATTCCACGGCCTGCTTCGGCTTTCATTTCAATCCCAAGGCCGACCATTTCACCCTGGATTGTGCCGTGCAACTCACGGTAACGGTCCGGTGTCAGCAGCACGCTGTACTCGTCAAGAGCGTTACAGCCACCAAATACGTACTCCAGCAGCACAGCCGAGTCTTTCAGGTTCAATTCACGCCGGCACAGGTCACATATGCCACCCAGCACCTGCCTCGCTTCAGCGGCCCCGGTTACCGGACGATTCCAGTAATTACTGATCAGAGTCTGCCGGACTGAATCGACACGCGACTGGCGAGCCGCCAGATCTGGAATATTTCTTTCAAGGAATACGGGATTCTTCAACGCCATGTAAAGGCTTTCCGTGCCATGGGCGAGGAACCGTGTCAGCGAGACGGATTCAAGATATTCCCGCTGAACACTGCGATAAACGTCCTCAAACATGTTAAGCAACTGAGTCCGGCCACTGTCCTTCAGCATCCCCAGGAAACTCAGGTCGCTGTAACGGCGTTCTACGGCGTGGTGAATACGAGCACGGCGAAGACCGTACTTCAGCGACTGATCGCCCGAAAAGCTGTCGAGAGCCTCTTCGTAAAGCTGAATCGCTTCGCCCCACTTGCGGCCGGTCTCAAGCTCCTCACCCTTCCGCAAGGCGTCCGGGGCACTGCTCCAAGCCGCCGGCTTCATCTCTTCCGCATGACCAACCGCCAACCAGCTTGTTGCCAGGAATACGGTCACAACGATTTTCAAGCAGATTCGGAACACGCCAGTACGCCTTGGAAAAATCGACTGATCAGCCCGGTTTACAGGCTGATGAGCAAGGCATCCTGCCACGTTGGTCATCCTGTCGTTTATGGCGGGATTCTGCAGATGTCCGTGGACATCGCGCGAGCCGCCACAATCGCTACACTAGCAATTCCGATTCGGAAAAACTGATGCACAAGCCAATATATGTCTGCATTTGAGTGGGGTCAAATTCCGAAGCCCGCAAGATTTGCCCCCGTTCTCCAGACAGCTCGTTTCCGAAAGTCAACCAAAACTCGCAGCCTGAACGCACGAATCTGAAGAAGTTTATAAGTCTCTTGGCAGCATGCGTTTATGCTGTTTTACGTGGCGGTTGCGCTGGCGGTCTTTGTGCGAAACGAGGCGAGCGAAACCGGGTGTGGAGAAACGCAGATCGGTGCCGTGAGCACATTCGGGAGGCTTGTACACATTGGGCAGCCTGTAGGGGCGGGGCCGAAAGTCTTCGAAAACCTTTCCGGACCGTTTGAATTTGCTGGCGGGCAACTCGTTCTGCTAAACTCGGCCGACAGTGTTGAAAGTTGCTTGCCGCTCGTTCGCCGGTGTGTGTCCTCCTACCTCCCGATCCCCGCCCTGCCTTTCCTGGAGTTTGATGATGAGTCTTCAAGCCAAATCACGCCGCAGTTTTTTCGGGCAGGCCGGTCTGATGACCGCTGCAGCCACTGTCTGGGATTCCGCCAGTCAGGCTGACGAGCGTGACGATCAGCGACCTGTGGTTGTGGGGGTGATGGGCGCCAGCCGCGGTTCAGCACTTGCAGAGGTTTTTGGGCGTCTGCCGGCCGTGGAGGTGCGATATGTGTGCGATGTGGACCAGAACCGAGTGAAGGCGCTGCAGGAGTCGCTGTCTGCGAAACTTGAAAAGCCGGTCCAGGCCACAGGCGATTTTCGCCAGATCCTCGACGACCCTGCGGTTGATGCCCTGATCTGTGCGGCTCCGAATCACTGGCATGCCCCTGCCGGCATCCTCGCCTGTGCAGCAGGAAAACATGCCTACGTGGAAAAGCCCTGCAGTCACAACCCTCAGGAAGGAGAACTGCTGGTCCAGGCAGCGCGAAAATCCGGAAAGTGTGTGCAGATGGGAAATCAGAGACGCAGCAGCCCAACGATTCAGAAAGCCATGCAGCGTCTGGCCGAGAATGCGATTGGTCGGGTGTACTACAGTCGCAGCTGGTATGCAGCGACGCGTGGTTCCATTGGCAACGGCACCCCGGCTCCCGTACCGCCCCATATTGACTATGAGCTCTGGCAGGGCCCGGCAGCACGACTGCCATACACCTCCAATCGGCTGCATTACAACTGGCACTGGGTCTGGCACTACGGCAACGGAGAACTGGGCAACAACGGCATTCATTCGATTGACCTCAGTCGCTGGGGACTGCAGGTGGATTTCCCGGTGCGAGTCGTTTCGTCCGGCGGCCGATATGCGTTCGCAGACGACCAGCAGACTGCCGACACTCAGGTGGTCTCATTTGAGTTCCCGGATCGGCGGCAGATCGTCTGGGAATGTCTGAGTTGCAACCGGCATGGCCTGGACGGAAGCGGCTTCGGTGTCAGCTTTCATGGGGAAGAAGGTTCCATGAAACTGAATGACTCGGGTTACACCATCTTCGATGCCAAAGGCAAGGAAGTGGAAAAGCAGGACGGAGCAGACGGCATGCGTGCTCATGCTGAAAACTTCATCACGGCGATTCGGCGAAATGATCCAACGATGCTGAATTCAGAAATCGAGCAGGGGCACAAGTCGACACTGCTGTGCCATTTGGGAAATATCGCTCATCGAACCGGAGACACTTTGAACTGTGACCCAGGAAACGGGCGGGTGATCAACAATGACGCTGCCATGAAACTGTGGTCCCGCGAGTATGCTGATGGCTGGCAACCGCAGGTCTGATCACTGCCATACAGCGTCAGCAGGTTATGCAAAAATCCGCTGGTCCACCGCCTCTTTGTGAGCGGGGATCAGCGGATCTGATGCACATGCACGCAAACGGGCGTAGAACTTTCAGTCGGCCTTTTTGAAACCTGCCTGCAGCAGCGATTCGTACCCGGCTCGCAGGGGGCGAATGTCGTAGCCCTTACCCTGCAGGATTTCAGCACACATCAGGACTCGCCCGCCGGACTTGCAGTGCAGATACACCGGCTTGTCCTTCGGCAGTTTCTGCAACGCAGCCGCCAGCCCGGGCCCCTGCAGGGAACTGAGCGGCAGAAAGGCAGCGTCCGCTAGGTGGCCAGCATTCCACTCATCCTGCTCCCGCACGTCCACCAGCACAGCCGATTTCTCGGTGACCAGTTGCCTGACGGTGTCGATGGTATCCACGGTGTGGCCGGCATTTGTGAATTGGGGTGTCATTTTCTTTGCTCCGTTCTTTTCTGTGGAAGCGGTTTTTTTGGCCCCGGAAAACACCGGTGAGTCGGGATCACCGCCGGACTGCAGATAAGCCACCAGATCCAGGACTTCGTCACGATTCAGAGTATTGATCAATCCGGCCGGCATCATCGAGACTTTGGCCGGTTGAGTTTCTTCGATCTCGTCACGAGGAATCGTGGTCAGTGCCCCGGGTTCCAGCATGTTTTCGCAGACCATGATGCGGTCGTTGTTGAGGTTCACCACTCGCCCGGTCACAGTACGACCACTGTCCAGCACAAACACTGAGGCTTCGTACTGGTCCGAAACAACCTTGCTGGGCTCGATGATGGATTCCAGCAGGGTGCGGGCATTGTAGCGTCGAGACACGGCTGTCAATTCCGGTCCCACGACGCCCCCGTCACCGGCAAAACGATGACATTTGTAACAGGCTGTGACCTGGAACATTTTTCTGCCGTTTTCGAAGGAACGCCCGGCAAGGCCAGCTTCGACATCGGCGAGGAAATCATCCACCTTCCACTCCTGCACAACCGGGCGGGCTGCGGCCTCCACAAGAGGCTGCCCACCGGTGGGTTGAGCCTCAAGTACCGTTTTCAAAGCGACCTTTTCGGCGTCAGTGAGCCGATCAATGGCTTCCTGGCGAATGTTTTTCAGGAAGCCCGAGAAAGAGTTGCCACCGCGCAGGGTTGTCGATGTAACAAACCACTGGAAGTACTTCGTTCGCTGCTCGACTGTCCACGGGCCCTTCAGAGCACGCAGGCAGTATGCGTAGTGAATCTGCTCTTCCTGGCTGGGAGCCTTTGCCTGCAGTTCAAGAGTTTTGTCGGCAACTCCTTCGGCGTTGAGATACACGAGGATCCGGCAGAGTTCCCGGTTCAGTCGCACACTGCGTGCCGGGTACAACGGGTTCAGCACAGAGGCAACCGCGCGGGCCACTTCCTCGGATGGCTCACCCATACGAATGAAGCAGAGTCCGGCAACCCGCAGAGCCGCCAGCAACTGCATTTCAGAAAGGCCTGAACTGTTCAGACGTCCCAGCGATTCCAGCAGCGGTTCCTGCAGTGCCTTGTCACCACAACGAGCCAGTGCCAGAAGTGCCGTCAGCTTTGCGTCATTGGACGAGTTTTCGTCGAGGGCCCGCTGAGCCCACGAACTGACCGGCTGGTGTTCGATGGCAGTGCGAGCAGCGAAGCGAATCGCACGGTCGGCATGACCAAGATACGGCCACGCCTCGTCCACAGCGCCAGCCAGCGGACGATGCAGTTGCTCAAGAGACTTTCGCAGGTCCCGCGCTTCCTGCCCTGCGGTATCCACCGCTGGAGGCTGCACGGATTCAGAGCCTGTGTAGGTCACTCGGTAGAGTCCGCTCTGAGTCTTGCGACCACCAATCGTGAAGTACATCGCGTGGTCGAACGGATTGATGATGACGTCGGTAACCGGCAGCGGTGCCGCCGAAATGAATCGCTCGAGTTCACCCGTATAGCTGCTGCCATCCGGCTTCATATGGACGGCATAGATGACGCCGTAGCTCCAGTCGCTGATGAACAGAGCCTGCTGGTATTTGTGGGGGAAACTGGCACCTGTCCCAAACGTGATGCCGGTCGGAGAACCCGGCCCGACATCCACAACACTGCCCAGCGAATCCGGGTAAAATTCGGGCCACTTGCCAGTGCCGGAACGCCACCCGAATTCGGACCCGCTGGTTACGTGATTGACGCGAGTCGGGCGGTACCAGGGAGACCCCACGTCCCACTCCATGTCCGCGTCGTAAGTGAAGAGTTCACCCTGAGGATTCAGGGCAATGTCATACTGGTTACGGAACCCCATGGACAGCAATTCCCAATCGGCGCCGTCCGGAC